>Ga0131853_10014710_pt1 | contig 14330 bp, 6 predicted proteins | sample TergutLab28metaG_FD_92764 | JGI IMG/M metagenome (GOLD analysis project Ga0131853, IMG submission 92764) | Labiotermes labralis P1 segment gut microbial communities from Petit-Saut dam, French Guiana - Lab288 P1 (version 2) (version 2) | ecosystem: Host-associated > Arthropoda: Insects >... | reverse complement strand
TGTGTGTGTGTGTGTATGTTGTTGGGATCATTCTGAAATAATATTAAAACAGCAATGAATAAGTAAAAATAGTAGCAGTATATAAAAATATGCCGGAAACACGGTGGCACAGTTGGTTGAGGCACTGTGCTACAAGCCGGAAGGTCACAGGTTTGATTCCCAATGATGTCATTGGAATTTTTCATTGACATAATCCTTCTGGTCACACAATGGCCCTGGGGTCGATTCAGCCTCTAACAGATATGAGTACCAGGAATATTTCCTGGGGTAGAAAAGGCAGCTGGTGCGTGGGGCTGACAACCTTACCACCTTCTTATGCCAACTGTTTTGATATCTGGGAACCTTAACCTCCTGGAACCCATAGGGCCTGGTCAGACCTTTAATGGGATTACTTTACCTTTACCTTTTATATGAAATATATATGAAGAAACTTGATAGTTGTACATACCAAATCTTTGGAGCAGTTTGCACGTATACAACGTGACGTAAACACAGCACCAACTGGAAGATATCACATTAGTTTAATACAATTTGAATGTATTTTATATATGTATAATCTATTTTTTATACACCTGTTACAAGTAGGCTCCCTGAGGATGACCCACTAAAGGTCAAAACATGTCAGAGTTCTAGTGCTTGAAGTGTAAAAACTGTATATCGTAACATAGTGCATTTGTTGGTATATTCTTGAATTTTAACAATTAGTGCACCGACATTGAATACCATAAAGTTCCATAACAGACTAATTGAAACTTACTGAACACATGATGTGCCTGTAATTTTGTTACATCTTATTAGCTGTTTTCTTGTAATGAGTCATAAGATCAGCGTTCGTATTTAATGTTGTTGAATGGTCATTATGACAAACTTTCAACATAGAAATAATGTAATTAAGAAAAATAAATTATGTATCTTCTTGTATTTCAACACATATTTTGTTCAAAAAATATTCACAACAACACTTGAAAATGAAATCGGATGAAAAGGCTTCTGATGATGTTATTGGGACCATGCCATGGTTTAGGTGGTTAGCCACTGGCTTCTCAATGCAAAGGTCTGGTTCAATCTGAGGTCAGTCTGTGTGGGCCTTGTGGTGGACAGGGTGGCAATGGGACAGGTTTTTCTCAGGCTGCTTTCATTTTCTTCTGTCAGTATCATTCCATCAGTGCTCCACACCCATTCATTCATTCATCAACTGACATATACTCTTGGCAACTGACCATCATTAAGTAACATGCCAAAAGACACATTACTGGAGTCTGCACGTTGTCCAAAAGTAGCTTTCAAACAGAACATATTTCAGAAATTGTTGGAACCAGGTTGTAATAAATGAAGTGTCAGTAACTGGATGCAATTAAAGCAAATGATCATAACAATTGCATTTATCGTAAGTGTATATGTGGAGGCTGTTAAGTTTCTATGTAAACACATTCTCTTACCACATGGCTGTGTGTTTCTGTAGTAATGTGGTTAATAAATGCTGTTATTTTGAAACCTCCCTTAACAAAATTGAAGTACACAACCAAACCTATAAATCTGTATATCATATTGGCCCAAATAATTAAAGACAAGAATTTTTTCCTAATTCATTATCTGATGGGTGGGGTGTTACCTTATAATCATTTGCAAGGTTAAACATGGTCTGTTTAGTCATGTTCATGAAAACTGAAGGTTGTGAATGGGGGAGTAATCTTATAATGGGGTAAGTATGGGATTTAGTATAACAAAACCTTTCCTACCAGATCCACTGTAAATATGTTTTTTTATTATTATTATTCCTTAATCATGCTACCATTTTGTGCTGTATACAGTGGAATCCTGATTTAAAATCTCTTGAACTCATGGCTAATAATTATGTATTTTAAAAAACAGTAGATTTTTGTTCTCTTTAATTGTGAAGGCCATTAACATATGCTGTAGCTTTGTGAAGTAACAGTCAAACCCCAGACATTTCTACAAATTAAAAAAAAAAATCTGCCCAGATGGAAATTTTTGGGTTGAAGATGAGGACATATATCAGGAAAAGAGGATACACGATAGCCCTACACACCGTGTAACCTTCTAAGTAGTCCCTTGTGACTGAAGGTAAACACTGCCTCCATTTTAAGGTTGTGAGTGGAAGCATATGCATTATCTTCCTCCAAAACAATTCAGGACAATACCTGGTTCACATTCCATGTAAGAAAAGCAATGATACTCAATCTCATTTATTTAAACACACAATATCGACCATGGTACACAACATTTTTCAAGTTTCCAATCAACTGATCTTAATATAAATCTGAGAAATTATGTGATACAGTGCGCAGTATCATCACAAATATGTTATATATATTATTCCATAAAAAAGAGAAACTCTATAATAAAAATATAATTTGCATGTTTTGTGGAAGCTCCATATGGCATATCATTTGTAATACCAAGGCACATTAATTGTGTACTTTTATACATGTTGACAGTAACAGAAAACACTGATGTCTGTACAGATATGCCTTGCTGCCAGGTGACACCAGTGTTTCCCAATGAACATTTACCTTACTGAACACAGAGGACACTTGTGTCCACTGTGTCAGATATTGATGTGGTTTCAGAGAGCCACCATGGATCCCCTCAGAGTGGGCAATTTCTGCTATGGCCTGTGGATAGGGGTACAGCTGTGATAATTTGTAACTGTAAAAATGACGTACGTCTGATCAATAAGCCTGGGATAAAGAATATCAATACGGAGGATTCAGGTCTTCTGCAATGTGATGCTGAGTCACTGGGTGAGCAGATCACCATGCTTTTAAGGATCTGGGAAGGTCAGACAGTCCAAGAACTGCTTGATCCTGCCAGATGAAGGTATCACATCTCACTGAAACACTGAGAACCACTATACCACTCTTAGAAAGCCCAGTCTTGCGGTATCAGTAGTCAAAGTGACATTAAATATGTCATGGTAACTCTACTGCCTAACCCAAAGCACCAACTACAAATCATAATTTAAGGCAGTGGCAGTCATACCTTTACACACACTAAGACATGCAATCAACTTTATGACCATGTACAAGTGATAATCCACAAGCCTAACAATTGCCTGGTAAAACATACTGAGTTCCTAAATAAGTAAATCAGCGAATTCAACTGTATTGCTCCCAATGACAGCATAAAGTTTAATACACACTGCACCATGTCAAGAAAGCATACTTGCTAGCCTAAGTGTGTGCATACAAACACTTATAATTAATCTCACGGGGAACCAAACCTACATCCCTTCAGACAAAATTGTGTAACATACTTGAAGAACAGTCAAGCTGCTGGTGCACTAACTGAATTCAGTCTGACTCACTAAGGTTGTGCAAAGACAGATCTATTGTGATGTAAGATCCTCACAGCAGTGAGAACATCACAATTACAGTCTTGTTCAATGTGCAGCCATTTTATAGGCACATTTCTCCTAACAATGGTGTCCATCTACCACACTGGATGATACCCAATTGTTTTGCATAGAACACCTTTGTTGTGCTGTGCAACCAAGTCTAGAGAAGCTGCGGTTCTACCATATTAGAGTGACTCAAACTGAATTCAGTGTGCCAGCAGCACCAGTCCTCCCATAGCTCAATTGTTATCCCAAGTTTTACAGTTGAAATACACACAGCTATCAATGAAGGCCTCGATAATTTCATTGCAATCAAACAGTCCTGCACACTACTGTACTAAATGTGTACTTTAAGTGCAGTATATACAGTAAAATCGCCATCTGAAGGTTTCTTTGGGGAACAGATGATACAAACACTATAAACAAAAATTCATTTGGAGGAAATTTTACACACAGCTTACTGACGTTGCATCACTGAAAATGAACATTAAATACAAGAAAACATTAAATGGGGACTGTGCTGCAACTTAATTCAGTGCTGATTACACACATAATATGCCAGTTACTCAAAAAATTGTTGTAACTATTAGTGTAAACTCTGCATTTCTAAAATTAATTTTCAGAACCTTATGGAAGGTGCTGCAAAGTAAACAGGTTACAGGCACAGTACCACTGACTGCAGGTGCTGTATCATAAAAATTTTCCTGGAGTCAGAGTACATCAAATACCTACAAACAGCCTCTGAAATACATTATGACTGCCCGTTCCTATAAGACTAGGATCTGTGCGTGCGCATGTGTGTGTGTATATGATATTCTAAAATTTACAAATTAACAATTACAATTTGCTGTTGATGTATGCATCATTATACACGTTACTTGTTTCATAGTAAACTTTGCACATTCCATTCCAAAGGATCAAGTTAAATGAGAGGAAGTGACAGTTTCTGCCATTTCAGCATTAATTGTTTGGATCCCATAACTCACTAAGTTATTACGCCACACACCCACTGTGTTGTTTTCTAGCAATTTTGCTTTGGTGAGACACCAATCTTCCAACCTCTACCAGCGGGTCAGTGGTAATTCCATGTACTCAAAACTAATAACAGAAGTAACAACCAAGATGACGGGCTTCGGAAATGTGACTTTATGTAGCTTGGCAAATGTGCACCAACATTTCAGAGAACCCTGCTGTCTCCATTAACATGGTATATGAATAATCAAATCAATCTGCCCTGATGATGAAGGCACCAGGTTCCTCTGAAACATCTGTACATAGCTAATGGACTACACAGTATCACATCCCAGAAGACAGCAATTTTCATAGCTGCAACCATAAAAACCTCATATCTCACATTATAAATGTTGTTTGAATTTCTGACTTCTTTTTACTAAGAACCACTCATATGGAAAAACAGCTGATGTAAAAAAACACCAATAAAACTGTTGTACAAGCAATATCTACTCAAGCACATTATCATCTTGACATAGGTGCTGCCACCATCACTGAAGGTTGGGCCACATCCTTCTGGTGGCCTGCTCTGAGGTTTACAGTGCAGTAGGGAGATATCTGTAGCATGCATATCACAGAGAGATTCTCAAGTGCAGCAACAAGATATTTGCATGAATAATCAAACAAGGTACAAAATGCACACATAATTCTGATAAGTTCACTCCATGTTTTATATCTCATTAACTTCTAGACTTATGGAAAACCAGTGTTTGGTATAAAATGTTTAATTTTTCTCTACAAGGTTACTTCAGTAGATTTTTCACTCCAATAAATATATAGCAACTTATGGTGATGATTTCTTGGAAGTTAATGAAGGTCTTACTGTAAGGTGTCCATTACTGTTGTTCAATTTTAATAAAAACTGGAACATGGTTATAAATGTAGTCAAATACCATAAAAATTTGTTCAGGGTCCTTGAGTCATTGCAGACAGACAGACATACATGTAAATGTTCCATTTTTCCATTTGTGCATTATGATTCAATTGTTACATTGTAAACCAACAAATGCACACACTTTATTAGAATTACAATAAGGTTATGTCAACTGCTATATGCTATATGTTGCGGGCCTCACTGACACATCATCAGGGACTGCACAGTTGCATAAAACAATTTTTTAACTTTTTTATCATCTCCAGTATATAGAAGAACTTTCGTTAAGTGTGTCAGTGTGTGATTTACAATAGATGGGTACATGCACATTAATTGGAGTAGTCCATGAATACAATCAAACCAACACTACAGCGTGACTAGGAAACAACTGGTATGGCACAAACGCAACTCTGATTATTTAATATCACAGCATTAACAGTCACTCCCCTCAGAAACTCCATCCTGAAATGGAAGTAATGCTCGTCCAAAATGTTGGTAACCATTTACCAATGTCACATCGCACAAAACTGCAGTGACAGTCTCCAATCTCATACACAACTCCAGTTTAAAAAAAATGCCAAAATATGAACTGCACTGGCTGTGTTGCATATCTGAAACTTCCATTCCACTGGTAAAATATATCCAGCAGCAGGTTACAGAACTTGAATTTTCTTTTCAAACAGAACAACAAACAGAAAATTCAGTACTAATAATAATACTGTAACAAATTAAAAGTTCACTAAATACAGCATACACATGAGGCTAAGGCACAGCCCGTCAGCAACGCATTTACAAAAGTTTCATGCGAATACTACAGAAACAGGGTGATACTTCATCACGCACCTGCTTACAGTCCAACACAATTTGTTATACAAAATATGCTGCCAAAACAGAATTACTCCAACAATCATACATTCTGCACCAAAGTAGTTGCACTTGTGCAACATTTGTACACAATCTCTGTATGAACACCAGAAAGGCTTCACATTGGACTAAATTAAGTACTTCTCTTAAGCAACTATTGGACAGCATGATGCAGGTATGGTACAATGCACAGAATATTACTACTTTGTATCATAAATGTAATATCTATCATTCCTATTATCCCTAAATTACAATCTCAACAAAGGATGTAAGTTAAATCACATGGCAAATAGTTCAAGTGGAGTTGACTAGAGGTAACTAACAGCACAGTCCTCCTTTTGAAGCTAGTAGTTGCTGAAATAATTACAAAATTCTCCACACTTTATGCAACCAGATTGTCATAATGTTTGAAACAGCCAATCACCAGTCCTTGTATGAACCACACAAAACAAGCCCACCACCTCCCATTTTATTTCTACAATACAGCGGTTCTCAATTTATACTGCAGCTCACACCCCTTTTCTTCTCAAATTATGCTCTTGAACCCATATCAAGAATTGTTTAAGCAGGCCAGTTTTTTAAGACTAAGATATAGCATAACTATAAAATGAGACAAAATCAAGTACTTATTTTAATTTCACAGTAACATTATGCAAAATGTTGCACATCTCACAGTCCTGTTTAAGTATCAATGCTTTAATATTGTGTTCCCATCTATGCCTATGTCTTCCAGATGGTCCTTTCCTTCAGGTTTTCCAAACAAAACTCTGTTGTATGTATCTCACTTCTCTCCTACACAGTTTTGTCCATCCCATTACTCCCTCCTTCTCGAGTTCAAATACTCCCCTCAGCATGTGCTCACATTTCACACTCATTCTGTCAACTGATTCAGTCACTTTTCTTTTAACTTTTGTACATTCTTTGCTTGCTTAGTGACACTTTTAGAGCTCAGACTAAGTAGTGTTGAATGCCTGAATGATGACTAAATAATGAGACAGAAAGGAAACGGGAGCAAGCAGTCACATCCCAATATGAAGTGTTATATTAATTTTATGTATGTGCAATTATAAAATTTAAACAATGCTGACAAACTTGGTAAGACATTACGATTAATGTACTGGGATGAGGCAATGTGTATGCTAGTAGAAGGGTACCAACCTTCTGGAGGACATATGTTGTCTGTCCTCAAGGTAAAGCAGTCCTTCAGAAGGTGAAAAAACAGTTCCTCACAAATGTTTGTATCCAAATACCACACTACGTGGCATCATATCCCAGAAAACTGTAGTCTTGGTTTTTAACCACGTACAGTTCAATGCCTTATGATCATAATGAATGCTAAAGAATATGTGACTACAATGGGAATCAATTACTGCCACAGCACAGATGAAATAACATACTGTATTATGTGACATTTGAAAATCTGTGAATGATACATTACTGAATAAGACATCAAACCTCATTTGCTGCAGCTGAAGAAGACAACAACTAGCTTACTCCAGAACAAAATCAAAATGGTATGTTCCTAAAATGAGATAGTCTGGAGGTACTGAATTAGAGTGAAACTTAACACTTTAAACCAACCAGTCATCTGATAATTTAGATATTATTATAAGCTCATGGTTTACTATAGCATAATGCTGTTTAGTTCACTACAAAGATATGAGTGATCTTGAGGAAAATGTCACATATCCAATGACCTTAATCTTTCCATTCAGTGCCATGAGAAATTCTCTCAGATAGTCTGTTTTTACACCAATGGTATACATTATGCAGTTCCCATGTGATGGCCAGTAACAAAAAGAGGCCCAACATACTCTATGCATGTCACAGAGGTTACTAAAATGGATACTCAGTGTCCAAGAGTACAGCTGGGCCACCCTGTCTCTGGGAGGGGGGGGGGGGACACAAATATAGAAGACTGATCCACCAGTCTGTAGTTGGAAATGAGGCTAATTCCCTCACCCTGTAAAACAACAACTGTCACAAAACCCCAAGAGATGCAAGCAAGATGGAATGAGAAATGTTCACCCAGCAAGAATAAATGCCTGGAGCTAACAATTGGAAAACCAAAGCAACAAACAGAATGGAGTAGAGAAACATCACTGGGGCAGTCAAGGTTGGAACCAGGCAGTAGTACCAATATGATGATACATTATGCAGAATCAGCATACATCATATGAACTAAGGAATGGTACATTTATTGACAAAGATTTATAAAGGAAGAGAAATGAATAAAAGGTGGGGAGACCAGAAAAAAATAGACCACTTGGAAGAACACGGCACAGACGCGAGGAAAATATGAAAACAGATCTTAAAGAAATACGATGGGAAAGTGTGGACTCGATTGATTGACTCAGGAGAGTAAAAAGTGGTGGATTTTTGTGAACACAGTAATGAACATTTGTGTTCTATATAATGCAACAAATACATTTGTGTTATATAAAATGCAACAAACACAACTGTGTTCTATAAAATGCAATGAATTTCTCAACTAGCTGAGAAATGAGTGACTATTCAAGAAGGAAAAGGCTCCATGGAGTCAGTCACTTATTTAGTGTTCAGCAGAGGTGCAATAATATGCAAACAATTTTATCTAATACTATGACATAGTATGATTCTGTGCATTTATTTAACAAGCAAATAAAACTGCAGCTTCAGATAAATGATTTGTAAAGATTATTAAAACACATAAAAACATTTTAAAACTTCCATAAATGCTGGGTTAATACTGAATTAAAATTATTATTCAAGGGCCTGAAAAATATCTTCAAAACATATGGCTTCACTCTAAACAAAAAACAGATAAAAATTATGGAAATGAATATCACCAGTTATTAATCTGCAGTCTGAAAGTATTTAAGTCCATGTGTCAGAAAATGAGGACATGAAATATTACACTTATTTAAGAAATATGTAATTCAATTAACAGTACATACCTTTCACATACACCCTGCCATCAGAGTTTGTAAAAAAACATCGTGGAAAACAGAATTCAGGCACCACAGCAAACTATAACCAAGTCAGAACAGGATACTTCCCATACTACCACTGCCTTCTGTTGAAAACATCCACTAACAGACTGAAAATCGTGGTTCTTGATCTACATATCTTTAGTTCTCGATGTTCATCCAGAACAACTCTGCACAGCCACAATTTATTTTATGGCCTATCCTGCTGTAATACAAGTGACTAGGCTACAGGCTGGCTAGCTGAGAAAGCTTGATTAGATTCCCAGCAGGGACAAGAGATTTTTATCTTCACAAAAGCATTCAGACTGGCTCTGGAGCTCACCTAGCCTTCTATACAAGATGTCCAATGCAATCTTGGACCAGAAGTACAGTAGCAGTGCACCAAGAACAACTGTATTGCTATTATTAGTGGTGCTCATAAATCAGCTCTATACTGCTGGTGTTGGCAGGTGGTTTTCATGTCACATGCTGTAGATGTCACTGGAATCTAATGCTACAACACATTATTTTGGTCCTACAAAAACAGTATAATGTGTAGAAAATAACCAGCAGTGATGCCTGGCCTACTGCTTAAAAACTACAGCAGTTAAAAAGAACAAAGAGGGCAGTTGGATTCCTGTAAAGGCAACATACAGTGTATTTCTTTTTGAGGGCAGTGTACTTCATGTAATGGCTATAGGAAGGAATTTATTTCAGATATTTATGGCATTACAAATATACACAATTTTAAAGTAAGCCAAAATACTTGTTAAGGAATTTGTCTTTAACATTTTAGAATCATCTTACATGAAACTGAGCCCACAGCAGCTCAATAAACTGACATACTCACAAAATTATGTGGGCAGAACTTGCAAACTTACAAAGTGAGAAGGGGGCATTATATATCGAACCCTTCCAATGGTACTAATAGTCCATTAAAACTTACGTTCACACTATAGCATGCCATGATGGCATTAAGAGTGAGCAGAGGTACTGTGCCACTGTATCTTTAACTTCGGTACAAGATGGCTGTGGGTGGTCAACACCATACCCCAGCTGTTTTAACCCTGGGAAAGGCCCAGTACCCACTGTACAGGAGGCTAGGTGGGCCAATGGCCCGATCTGCAGAAAATCTCACCCCACCAGGGTTCAAACCCTGAACTGTCCAACCTGTAGAGAGTCACTATACTGACCACACTATTAACGGTCCAGTACCTACCCTTTACCTGAACCACGTAGCTGCCATAACAAAATATCTGTGTGTGTTGTTTCAAAACGGTGGTCCCCTGTCATGTGATTCCATGTTTTTTTATGGATAGGTACCAATGTTTAGCAAAAGTGCTGCCTCCATCTTCTACCTGGAAGAGAGATGCAGCAGGTTTCTTTGACACAGTGATGACTACCCATGATATTACATGACATCACAACCCTGAAGACCTACTGCCAGAAAAACACCAAATTTCACGTATGTCAATATGTTTACAGGTTCTGGTACATTATTTTCCTTTATCAAATTCAGCTATATTAATTCCTATATTATCATACATTTGCTTTTAAATATAGATTATGATCTTCCGAAATCTCTACCACAAACAATTCTTATTTGGTACATTACAGCCATATTCCTTAAATAGGAACAGATTTAATTTTATGGGATGGATTAATTATTCTAAGAATACTTATTTGAAGAAATGTTACTGAATATACAATCAGTTAACACACAACACAGTAAACATACAAATCACAATTTACAGTCATGAGTAATGAATAATCACAAAAAATTTAAAGGTTCATAATTAATTTAAAAAATCATTAAATAATTCAGATATCAAAATATAAGTAAAAGCATCCCCAAATGATGTGAATTCCATTCAAATCTTTTAATGTAATTTTTACTAAACACTAGAAAATAATTAAATATGTCTTTAAAACACGATAGCAGTGAACAGCAATCACGGATGGTTTTCAGCTAAGTGAATTACATATTTTTTAATTGAAATTAAAAGCAGTGAAACAAAAGGAGTAGAAAAATTTTTGAGATTTATGACCACTCTTGAGAATACACATATTGTACGAGTCTGAGAGGCTTGTACAGTGAAAGAATTGTTAACAAGGTGAACATCAAAGTAACTATCTTACCTTAATGTACGAGGTTTTAATCCCAACTTGTGTTCTTACAAAACACACAGAAATTTGTTCTGTAACAAAACTTTCATCATAAAAAACTGTAACTACAAACATATGGCTTTGTGGGATTGCATCTGATTATTTGCAGGCCACATCCACATCGTGATCCACTCTCAGACAAAAAAATCTGTTACTCTGAATCAAATATATATGCTCTTTCCTCATTTTCTACAGAGAATTTTAAGGCAGATCTCCATTATTTCTTTCCAAATCCTTCTTACTGAACACTGAAGATCGTCCTCACATCACACTGAATGCCATATAATCTCTGCAGTTCAAAGATTCACAGACTGGGATCAACAAATGTTAGATCACTTCCCCATTACAAGAAAATTATGTTAACCACACATTATTCCAAAGGACAAACAGTGCCCACATACACACCAATTCAAATCTTCTGAACTAGACTAAATACTAAGGTATGAAGAGCAGTGTCCCTCCTATCACAAAGATGTATACAGTATATCATTGTTAAAATTTGCTGTCTGGCATCTGCAGATATAATCAAAGACAGCAGGACAGAATATAAATGAACAAATTCAAAGATCCTTTCTGAAGTTAACTTGACTGCTTTTGAGGTGACACAATGTTATGTGCCTTGAGTAAGTGAAGAGAACAATGAAAAATCTGGTACAGCAGCTAATATTCCAACTGAAATTCAATGCAGGAACCTTCTAAAAGTTAAGTTAGCTGTTTTAACACTTGAGGTGTAACTTAACTAGGCATCTATTAAATTGTCATTAAATGACCAATGAATTGCACAGTTAAATAACAAACAGCAATTAAAACACCTGTGGCAGGCACTGTAGTCAATTCAGCAAACAATAAAAAAATATGTGTTATGTCAACAGATATAAACAATGTTAACCAGAACTTGAATGTCGTTATCATGTTAACATTAATCTGTGTTGATACATATGTATGTGGAGTCACTGTCAATGAGGCAAAAGTACCCAAACACAAATGGTCTGAAGTTCGTATTTCTGAAAAAGTAGCAGAAAGAATTACAATTATTACTTTTATCAGCAATAATATAAATTTCTCAAATAATGTTCACATGTGTCATTGATATAATTAATTTCATAACATTATAAGTTACTAAAAGATTTGCTGGTGTAGAGAAAGAAGTGATAAACACATCTCATGTCACAACAATGTTACTGACAAACTGATTAGTGACATGATATATGTGGTATTCTAATTTTAATTGAGAAGTTTAAATTGGTTGAAACTAACTTCTCTCTTACTTTTCCAGCAACAAGGATATGCATAACAAGAACATTCTGGTTGACAGAGAACAGGGAGAATATAAATTTAACACAAAGTATATTGTGTTTCTCTGCTTTGTGAACAAATGAAACATGGCAATGACTAAATTACATGGTTAAGTTCAATGAGTGGAGGGAAAATTAAAAAGGCTAAGTACTCATGCCGCTTCACAAAAGTGTAGCCAATAAATATTTACAAACACCAGTTCTAAGCATTACAGACAACACAAAAAACCTCACACAAAATGCAAAAAAAAAGGAGATTAAGGAATATACCCAAATGAAATACGATTTTGAAAAGACACTGTAGGTTTCTACATTCTTCAACCCATTGACAAATATCATCTTGACAAAACGATCAGGTACTCTGCAGTTCATCGCACCCCTAAATGTTAACTTTTGCCAGCCATACCATACATTGCTATGGCCTAGCTGGCTGACTGCTGCATCTTTTAAAGAGTCTACCACCACTTCCAGTTAAATACTGCTGCCAGCCCCGCAGTGCTGCGAGATTTAAAATCCCTCATTCCAGGACAATGAAAGTTAATGTAATTATTTTCATCATGTAATTAGGCCACCTATCAGCACTAAATGCTTCACCAGTATTCGTTCACAAACATCTGACTTGGGATGACGTCAAAGGATATGCTTACAACTGGAAGACAGAATCTATTCTTTCAAATAATGTAACTTATGTCTTTAAAACCAATGACAGTGAAGTGCAGTTCTCCAAACTGTACATGAATTTGACATTCAGAGGACCGTGCATCGTGATATATTCTTATAATGAAAGCCAACGAGAAGCACTATTTCTCAGATTTATTTGATAAAGTACTCTACATGTCTGAAACATGATGAGTACTTTATCAAATAAATTTGAGAACTAGTGCATCTCGTTGGCTTTCATTATAAGAATATGTCACATGAATACAGTGAACTCTGTTAAAGATACAACAAGATTTTAACTGATGAGAAATAGGTGTTGGGCATGTGAACACATTAAAGATAAAAGTTCATTTTGGTGCTTAGAGCATAAAAATCCATTCTGATTTCCACATTCTGTGTTTGGCATTTGTTAAGATCTACAAGTCCGTGACACTCCTGCTGGATACTGCCCAGATCGTACATATGTCTGATACATTTTAGCAACTTAACATGCTCCTCTGTTCAGGTGTAATGTATCACAGCATTTTATTTTATTTTATTTATACACTGTGGCAATGAGAGGGATCAAATTTGTGGCCTAGTTCTTCATGCTGTATATTACTATTATCACATTTGCTGCCAATCATGTGGCAAGTTAAGTAGATTCAATAATAAATCTGTAAAATTGTCTGTCCAACATAATTATGTTTATTATTACATCATTAGAAGGATACCACAATTAGTAAGTGCAGAGTTGAGAGGCAAGCTTTATACAAATATGAACGGCTTAAAAGTATTATGGTAAAAATGATACAAGACTTTCTTGTATTCAACTTTTGACATGGACTGTACACTGTGGGGAGTGGACAGTTTGTAATCTTCAAATTCCAAAAGTTTTACTTTAGGTACAAGTAAATTTTCAGTTTGGGAGAATAAAAATTTGCACACACATCTGACACAGGTTTGAAACCAGACACTCTGAATCAGATTCTAAGTTCTCACAAAATCAGTCCATATTCTAACATGTTTCAGAAGTGACCACCATCATCATCAGGAAATTCACCCTGCAAGCTAAAACATCACATAAACATACATACACTTACATACAGACTAATCCCGACTGTGCATTTATTAAAAATCACAAGCCACCACTGCTGCTGCTGCTGCTGCTGCTG
>Ga0131853_10014709_pt1 | contig 14332 bp, 11 predicted proteins | sample TergutLab28metaG_FD_92764 | JGI IMG/M metagenome (GOLD analysis project Ga0131853, IMG submission 92764) | Labiotermes labralis P1 segment gut microbial communities from Petit-Saut dam, French Guiana - Lab288 P1 (version 2) (version 2) | ecosystem: Host-associated > Arthropoda: Insects >... | reverse complement strand
TAGACGCGCTCGGACCCCGGCGGCGGAGTCAGCTTGCCGGCCCGCACCGCCTTGTTGAAGTCGTCGATATGGCGGAACCCCGAGGCGGCCAGGTCGTCGTAGCGCCGCTCCATCTCGCCGACCACCCACTCCAGGGCCTCGGCCGCCTTCTTCGGGCTCGTGATGATCGGCGTGATCAGGTGCGGGATGCCCTCGTAGATCGACAGCTCGACCCGCTTGGGGTCGATGAGAATCATCCGCACGTCATCCGGAGTGGAACGGGTCAGAAGGGAGGTAATCAGGCCGTTCAGGCAAACCGACTTGCCCGATCCCGTCGCCCCGGCCACGAGCACGTGCGGCATTTTCGCGAGATTGGCCAGCACCGTGGCCCCCTCGACGTCTTTTCCGAGCCCGACCACCATCGGGTGATGATCGGCGAGGGCCGGGTTAGAGCGGAGAATGTCGCCGAGCGACACGATCTCCTTGTCGACGTTGGGAATCTCCACCCCGATAGCCGATTTACCGGGAATCACCGGCAAAATGCGAACATCCTGGGATTTAACGGCATAGGCGATGTTCTTTGACAGTCCCGTAACGCGTTCGACCTTGACCGCCGGGCCCAGTTCGATCTCATATCGCGTCACCGTCGGCCCCCGGGAAAAACCGGAAACCTGCGCGTCGACGCCGAACTGCTCGAATACCTCCGACAGCGCCCGGACCACGGTCTCATTCGCCTTGGTCCGGGCCTTGGGCGGGGTACCCGCCTTGAGCAGCGCCGGCGGGGGCAGCAGGTAGTCCTCTCCGGCCGCGTCCGGGCTGAGCGTCAGCTGCTCCCCCCGGGGCACCGGTTTCGGGTCCCGGGCCCGGGACGACTCGGGTTCCGGCGCGGGCGCCGGGGCGGCACCGGAATCCGCCAGCGCGCCCGGGTCCTCGTAGACCACTCCGAGGGCCGGCTCGTCGTCCGGCGGCGGCCCCTGGGGCATCGCGGCGGTCGCGCCGTCGTGGGCCTCCGCGCCTCCCGACGGGACGAAGCCCAGCTCCTCCAGCAGGTCGTCATCGCCGAAGCGCGCCTCCGGCAGGCGGGCGGTACCGCCGTCACGGGCCGCGGCGCCGCCCTTGCGCCGGGATTCGCCGAGTACGGGGGTGTCGTAGGGCTTGACGTGCTCCCCCGCCTCGACGGTCGACGGCCGCAGCCGGATAGACCGGCCGACCTGGCCCCGCGGGCGCCGGTCTCCGGACTCGTCGTAGTACTCCTCGTCGTAGTACTCGTCGGGGTACACGGGGGTGTACCCGAACAGCGTCCGCAGCTCCCGCAGCCGCTCCGGGACCTGCCGCAGCGGGGTACCGGTGATCACCAGGACCCCGAACAGCCCGAGGATGCCGAGGACCGGCACGGCCACCCAGGGGCTGAGCAGCGCCACGAGCGGGGCGGACACGAGCCAGCCGATGATCCCGCCCGCGCTCCGGATCGCCGGGGCGCCCGCGGACGGGTAGGGCGTGCCCTTGGCCACGTGGATGAGGCCGAGCGCGCCCACCATCAGCGCGGCCCAGCCGATCGCGCCCCGGGAGATGTCATCGTTGCGCTCGGGGTGCCGGAGGTAGCGCCAGCCGTGCAGGCCCAGCAGCAGCGGGATCGTGAACGCCAGCACGCCGAACAGCCCGCTGGCTCCCTCGTAGATCAGCTCGAACACCCGGTTGTTCATCCGGGCCCAGATCGCGGCGGCGGTGATGAAGGCCAGCGCGAAGTAGAGCAGGCCGATCCCGTCCCGCTGGTGGTCCGGGTGCAGTTCCCGGGCCTCGCGCCCGACCTTCCGCACGCTGAACCCGACCGGCGCCGCGATGAGCAGCCAGACCGAGCCGAAGGCGTGGATAATCCAGCGGAAGAGCACGACCGCCGGATCGTCCCGGCGGGCTGGACGCCGGCTGCGGGAAGTCGAGGCTGATCGCCTGGTATTACCCGAACGGCTCTTCGTTCCTCCCCCGCGCCCGTTCTTCCGGTTCCGGCTGGAGTTCGCCGACCGTGACCGGTTCGACGACGACCCGCTCCGGGACGAACCGCTCTTCCGCGTCCCGCCGCGCCCGGAACCGCTCCTCGACGCGGCGGCGGCGCTGCGCCCCGTGCTTCTCGGGGCGCCCGAGGGCTTGGGGCCGCCCGCCTTCGGCCTGACCGTGGTCGGGAGGATCACGTCCGGCGGTTCGTCGTTGTAGAACTCGTCCTCGTAGGGATCAGGGGCAGCGCCGTTCGACCCGCCTCGTGAGCGAGACGAACCCCTGGACGCACGGGTAGCCATGATGACAAACGTAACGAGTAGGCTCGCCGTCCCGAAATACCTAGTCCCCCGGCGTGTCGCCTAGCCGGGCGCCGGACCCGCGGGGGCGAGCCGGTAATGGTACCGGTGCGCATAGGTGAAGCCGGACTTCTCGTACAGCGCTCTGGCCGCCTCGTTCGCGGTCTCGACCTGCAGGAACATCCGGCGGGCGCCCCGCGCGAACGCCTCGGCCCGGCAGGCGTCGGTAATCGCGCGCCCCAGTCCTCGGCGACGGCGGGCGGGGCTGACCTCGACCGACGTGATCCCGGCCCAGCCCCCGCCGAGGGACAGCCGCGCGACGGCGACCGCCGTCCCGCCGTCGCGGATGCTGACGAACGCCTGCTCCGGCGCCGAGACCAGCACCTTCATCCGTACGGGCGGCAGGTCCGCCCGGCCCCGGTAGCGCTGGGCGCTCAGCCACTCGTCGTCCGGGGCGGCGTCGACCCGGACGCCGTCTCCCGGGGGCGCCGTGCCGCCGGCGAGATCCGCGGTCATGACGAACGCGGGGCCGGGACGCAGACCCCAGCCGCGCGCGGCCAGGGCCTCGTCGAGGGCCGAAGTCTCTTCCAGCGGCATGGCCACCTGAAGCATAGGCGGCAGCCCGCGGGTCCGGTACCAGCGCGTGACCGCGGCGAGGGCCTCGTCCAGCGATCCCGGCGGGTCACCGAGCGGCAGGGCCGAATTCGCTCTTCCGGTGAACCCCTCGGCCGCGCGCAGCAGCCAGCCTCCGAGCCGGTCCTCCTCGGTCCCCCGCCAGTGCAGGGCCGCCGCCCGCTCCAGGTCGATGATCTCGCTCACCGTGCGCGGACGGCCTCAGGTGTTGGCGGGAAGGGCTGTGCCCGCGCCGCGGCGGCGTATCTGGATCTCGGTGTCGGTACCCGCGCCGCCGGGTCCCGCTCCGGGTTCCCCGTCGGCGGCGCCCTCGACGGTGAACCCGGCGTCGGCGATCATGTCGAGGTCGGCCCGCCCGGGCTGCCCCTCGCTGGTGAGGTAGTCGCCGAGGAAGATCGAGTTGACGATGTGCAGCGCCAGGGGCTGCAGGCTGCGGAGGTGAATCTCGCGGCCGCCCGCCAGACGGACCTCCGACGACGCGCAGACGAACCGCACCATCGCCAGGATCCTCAGGCACCTCTGCGGGGTCAGGTCCCACGTGCCGGCCAGCGGCGTGCCCTCGAACGGGATCAGGAAGTTCACCGGCACCGAGTCGGCGTCGAGTTCGCGCAGCGCGAACGCCACGTCGACCAGGTCGGCGTCGCTCTCGCCCATCCCCGCGATCAGCCCCGAGCACGGGGACAGTCCCGCGTCCTTGGCCTGGGACACCGTGGACACGCGATCCGCGTACTCGTGCGTGGAGCAGATGTCGGCGTAATGCTCGCCGGACGTGTTGAGGTTGTGGTTGTAGGCGGTGGTCCCGGCCTCCGCCAGGCGGCCGGCCTGGCCGGCCGACAGCAGGCCCAGGCAGGCGCACACCTCGACGTCGGGATGCCCGGCCTTGAACTCCGAGATCATGCCGCTGACCCGGTCAATGTCCTTGTCGGTCGGCCCGCGCCCGCTGGCGACCAGGCAGACCCGGCGGGCGCCGCCCGCGACGCCGGCCTCGGCGTGCTGGAGGACCTCGTCCTTCTTCAGCCAGGTGTACTTCAGGACCTCGGCCGAGGACCCGACCCGCTGGGAGCAGTAGAAGCAGTCCTCGGGGCACAGCCCGCTCTTGATGTTGACGAGGTAGTTGAGCTTGACCCGGCGCCCGAAGTAATGGCGGCGGACCCGGAACGCGGCCGCGACCACGTCCATCAGCTCGTCGTCCGAGGTCGAGAGCACCTTCAGTGCCTCTTCCCGGGTCGGGAGTTCGCCGCTCTGGGCCTTGTCAGCAAGTACGTCAAGCCAGGTCACGGGACAGAACGGTATCAGGGCCCCGGAAGGCGATACAGTCGGTACAGGCCCCGTCCGGAGGAATTAGCACTTGCGCATCGCGATCCTGGATGACTATCAGAATGCCGCGCTGTCCAGCGCGGCGTGGGACGGTCTCGACGCGGACATCACCGTGTTCCGCGATCACGTCTCCGAAACCGGCAGCCTGATCGAGAGGCTGCGGCCCTTCGACGTGATCGTGGCCATGCGGGAGCGGACCCCGTTCACGGCCGAGCGGATCGGGCTCCTGCCCAATCTCCGGCTCCTGGTCACGACCGGCATGCGCAACGCGTCCATCGACGTGGCCGCCGCGAACGCGGCCGGGGTGACGGTCTGCGGCACCGGTGGCAGTTCCGGCGCGACTCCGGAGCTGACCTGGGCGCTCATTCTCTCGCTGGCCCGGCACGTTCCCGCGGAGGACCGGGCGGTCCGCGACGGCGGGTGGCAGCACACCGTCGGATTCGGGCTGAGCGGCCGCACTCTCGGCATCGTCGGCCTCGGCCGGATCGGCCAGCGGGTAGCGGCCGTCGGGAAGGCGTTCGGCATGGACGTCATCGCCTGGAGCCAGAACCTCACCGCCGCGGCCGCCGCCGAGCACGGGGTCACGGCCGTGGCCAAGGACGAACTGTTCTCCGCCGCCGACGTGATCACCATCCACTACAAGCTGAGCGAGCGCTCAGCCGGGCTGGTGGGCAAGCGGGACCTGGAGCGGATGAAGCCCACCGCTTTCCTGGTGAACACCTCGCGCGGCCCGATCGTGGACAATGACGCTCTCTTGAAGGTCCTGAACTCCGGAGACATCGCGGGAGCCGCTCTGGACGTCTATGATGAGGAACCGTTGCCGAGTGGTCATCCGATGCGGTCCGCGCCGCGGACGGTGCTCACTCCGCATGTGGGATACGTGACTGATGATGGCTACCGAACGTTCTACGGGGACGCAGTTGAGGACATCGCCGCCTTCGCCGAGGGTCGGCCCGTCCGCGTTCTGCCTCCGGAGTAACAGCGAGCGGACATGGTGTCCTTGAATACAGCGAACCTAAAGGGAGGAGCGGTCCATGGGGGCGGTCAGGCCACGTGACCTTCTCTCCGACGGCATGCTGGCACGGCTTGGCGGGACATCCGAGGCTGATTCCAGCGGGGCGATCGGGAACAGCGCCGGCGAGCGGAACACCGAGACCGCACGGAACGTCACCCGGGATATCGCCAAGCTGACCAGCGTCGGCTACCTGAACGTGGCGCTTCCCCCCGAGTTCGGGGGACTTGGCTGTACGCTCCGGCAGGCGGCCTGCGGCCAGCGGCGGCTCGCCCGCTACGCGCCGGGCACCGCGGTGGCGGTCAGCGCGCACCTGTACTGGACCGGGGCCGCGGCCGACGCCTACCGCGCCGGAGACGACTCAGTCCGCTGGATCCTCCTCGAGGCCGCCCGCGGCGCGGTGTTCGCTTCCGGGCACGGCGAGGCCGGCTACGACCTGAAGTTCGCCGACCCGCACTCGCGCTGCGAGCCGTCCGGCGAGATGGGCTACCGGTTCCGGACGCCCGGCGTGCTGAACGGCGTCACCCCCGCGTGGGACTGGATGGCCGTGCACGGGGTCTCCGGCGACCGCCGGCCCGACACCGTACTCGCCTTCGCCGGGCGCGGCTCACGCTGTACGCCCGCCTTCCGCGTGGCCCGGGTGCTTCCCGCGGGCGCGCCCGCGGACACCTTCACCACGTCCGCGGTCACCTGGGGAAACTCGATCCTGGCCAGCGTGGACTACTCTCACGCCCGCCGCTGCTTCAACGACGCGCTCATCGCCCTCGACCGGCGTTTCGACGCGTCCGCCGGACACCCCTTGGACCAGTGGCCGGTCGCCGAGGCCAGCCTCCGGCTCGACGCCATGAAGGCGAAGATCGCCGAGATCACCCACCCGTGGCCGCTCGTCCCCGAGCAGGGTCCGGACCTGGGCGGCCAGCGCCTGATCAACCTCTACACCATGCGTCACCAGGTCACCGACGGTGCCGATCACGTGCACCGTCTGATCAACCAGCTGAACAGCCCGCAGCCCGCGGTCGCGCTGTAGCTGTCACCAGGCGCCTCACCAGCACCGCGCACCGCGCCTTGAGCGCACCGCGCGCCGCGGCGCCCTGAGCGCACCGCGGCAGTCAAAGCGTCGTTCACCCCCCTCTATGGGGGTGAACGTGACGTTCAGTCCGCCAAGCGGGGCCAGGCGGGGGGCCGATGTGACATCGGCCCCCTCGCAAGCGGGCGCTACACCTCGACGACGACGGGGATGATCATGGGGCGGCGGCGGAAGTTGTCGCTGACCCACTTGCCGATCACCCGGCGCGCCAGCTGGCGCAGGGCGTGCGCGTCGCTGACCCCGTCGGCCGCGGCGCGGTCCAGGGCCTCGGTGACCTTGGGCAGCACGCCGTTGAACGAGTTCTCGTCGATGCCGGATCCCCGGGCGTGGATCTCGGGGCCGCCGACGACCTTGCCGTTGGACGCGTCGAAGACGATGACCAGGGAGATGAACCCCTCGTCGCCGAGGATCCGGCGGTCCTTGAGCTGGGATTCGGTGACCTCGCCGACGGTGAGCCCGTCGACATACACGTAGCCGCACGGCACCGCGCCCGCGATGGCCGCCTTCCGGTCCAGCAGGTCGATGACCATGCCGTCCTCGGCGATCACGATGCGGTCCTTGGGCACGCCCGTCTGCTGCGCGAGCCGCGCATGCGCCTTCAGGTGCCGCCACTCGCCGTGCACCGGCATGAAGTTACGCGGCTTGACCATGTTGAGCAGGTAGAGCAGTTCCCCGGCCGGCGCGTGCCCGGAGACATGCACCAGCGACGATTCCTTGTGCACGACCTTGGCCCCGAGCCGGGTCAGCCCGTTGATCACCCGGTAGACCGCGGTCTCGTTGCCGGGGATCAGGCTCGAGGCGAGGATGACGGTGTCGTCGGTGGCGATGCGGATCGGATGATCCCGGCTGGCCATCCGCGACAGGGCCGACATCGGCTCGCCCTGCGAACCGGTGGAGATCAGCACCACGTCCTCGGGCGGCAGTTCCTCGGCCTCTTTCAGGTCGATGAGAAGCCCGCCCGGCACCTTCAGGTAGCCGAGATCGCGGGCCACGCCCATGTTCCGGATCATGGACCGGCCCACGAAGGCGACCTTGCGCTCGTGGTCCCGGGCCGTATCGAGCACCTGCTGCACCCTGTGCACGTGGGAGGCGAAGCAGGCCACGATGATCCGCTGGTCAGCGTAGGCGAACACCTCGTCCAGCACGGGCGCGATGTCCCGTTCCGACTTGACGATGCCGGGAACCTCGGCGTTCGTGGAGTCGGAGAGGAGCAGGTCCACGCCTTCGCTGCCCAGCCGCGCGAAACCCGCGAGGTCGGTCAGGCGCCTGTCCAGCGGGAGCTGGTCCATCTTGAAGTCGCCGGTGTGCAGGACCGTGCCAGCCGGGGTCTTGATCCCGACCGCCATCGCGTCCGGGATCGAGTGGTTCACCGCGAAGAACTCGCAGTTGAACGGGCCGAAGGCGCGCTCCTGCCCCTCCTTGACCTCCACCGTCACCGGCTTGATCCGGTGCTCGGTCAGCTTGGACTTCACCAGGGCCAGCGTGAGCTTGGTGCCGATGAGCGGAATGTCCGCCCGCTCGCGCAGCAGGTACGGGACCGCTCCGATGTGGTCCTCGTGAGCGTGGGTGAGTACCAGCGCCTCGACGTCGTCCAGACGGTCCTCGATGTAGCCGAAGTCCGGCAGGATCAGGTCCACGCCGGGCTGGTCGGCCTCCGGAAACAGGACACCGCAGTCGACGATCAGCAGCTTGCCGCCGTATTCGAAGACGGTCATGTTGCGGCCGATCTCGCCGAGCCCGCCGAGCGGGACGACGCGGAGCCCGTCCGGGGCGAGCGGGTCCGGCAGCTGAAGTTCGGGATGCGGGTAGCTCACCAGGCGGCTCCGCTGTGACGATATGTTGCGATCACGTTCACCGTTCTCTAGGGAATCTTGACCCCGCCCGCGGCGAGGTCATCGAGAAGTTGCATGCGCTCGGCCTCGGAGGCGGGCAGCAGCGGCAGGCGCACCGGGCCGCCCGGCAGGCCGAGCAGGTCCATCGCCGCCTTGGCCATGACCACGCCCTGATTGCGGAAGATCCCGTCGTAGACCCGGAGCACTTCCATGTGGATGCGCCGCGCGTCTTCGGTCCTCCCGGCCTCGAACGCGGAGATCATCTCCAGCAGCCGGTCCCCCACCACGTGCCCGACCACGCTGATGAACCCGCACGCGCCGATCGACAGCAGCGGAAGGTTCAGCATGTCCGTGCCGCTGTAGTAGACGAGGTCGGTCGCCGCCATCACGTGCGAGGTGCCGCCGATGTCGTCCTTGGCGTCCTTCACCCCGATGATGTTCGGGTGCGTGGCCAGGTGCACCAGGGTCTCGGTCCTCACCGGGGAACCGGACCGTCCCGGGATGTCGTAAATGATGATCGGCAGGTCAGTGCTGTCGGCCACGGCGGTGAAGTGCGCCGTGAGCGCGTTCTGCGCCGGCTTGCTGTAATACGGGGTCACAACGAGGAGGCCGTGCGCGCCGGCGTTCTGGGCCTGGCGCGCCAGCTCGATCGTGTGCGCCGTCACGTTGGTGCCAACCCCGGCTACTACTTTCGCGCGGTCGCCCACCGCCTCGAGCACCACGCGGACGAGCCGCTCTTTCTCCTCATCCGTGGTGGTGGGAGCCTCGCCCGTGGTCCCGTTGACTACCAGCCCTTCGTTGCGCATATCGTCCACGAGGTAGGTCGCGAGTCGGGCCGCGCCGTCGTAGTCGACAGCGCCGTCCGCGGCCATGGGAGTAATCATGGCCGTCATCATCCGGCCGAAGGGCGCCATGCTAGTAGTCATACCGGAACGTTACCGCGCCGGGGGGCAAGGTGGGTACGGTGGCCGGGGTGAGCAGTAATGGTGTCAGTGTCTCAGCACGGCTGCTGAGCGTGCTCGATGCCTATGCCGACGGGCATGCGGCCTTCACCCTATCGGAAATCTCCCGCCGGGCCAGCCTTCCCCTCACCACGACGCACCGGCTCGTCGGTGAACTGGAGCGCTGGGGCGGCCTGGAGCGCGGCGAGGACGGCCGGTACCGGATCGGGCTGCGGCTGGTCGAGCTGGCGGCGCTGTGCCCGCGCGGGACGGGACTGCGGGACGTCGCGCTGCCGTTCATGCAGGACCTGTACGAGGCCACCCACCAGAACGTGCAGCTCGCGGTGCGGGAGGGCACCGACGGCGTGTACATCGAGCGGATCGCCGGACGGCAGGCCGTGCCGGTGCGGACCCGGATCGGCGCGCACTGGCCGCTGCACGCGACCGGCGTGGGCCTGGTACTGCTGGCGTTCGCGCCGGCGGCCCTGCAGGAGGAGGTCCTGGCGGCGCCGCTGGCCCGGTTCACCCCGCACACCATCACCGACCCGGTGACGCTCCGGCGGACCCTGGCCGAGGTCCGCCGGACCGGGGTGGCCCTGTCGGACCGGCAGATCACCGACGACGCCTACTCCGTGGGCGCGCCCGTTACCGGGACGGACGGCGGCTGCGTCGCGGCCCTGTCGGTCGTGGTCTCCTACGACGACCCGCGCCGGGCCTCCTGGGGCCCGGCGGTCCGGGCCGCCGCCATCGGCATCTCCCGCCGGCTCCGCGGCACCTGACCGGAGCTGACCGCTTAGGTTCGCGGAATCTGTTGCTGGGGCAGCACTTTTCGCGAACATAAGCCCAGGGGTCGCGTGGGTTACAGGTCCAGGACGAGACGCGGGGTCCGGGAGCGGGAGACGCAGACCATCATGATGTCGCCCGCGGCCCGCTCGGACTCGGTCAGGACGGTGTCCCGGTGGTCGGGCACGCCTTCGGCGACCGGGGTCTCGCAGGTGCCGCAGGTGCCCTCCTCGCACGAGGACAGCACCTCGAACCCCGCCTTGCGCAGGCAGGCGAGAACCGACTCCCCGGCGGGGACCTCGACCACCTGACCGCTGCCGGACAGTTCCACCTCGAACGCGTCGCCGCCGGCCTCCGCGGCCCCGTCCAGCGGGGTGAAACGCTCGGTGCGCAGTGCCCCGGCGGGCCAGGACGCACAGCGTTCGGCGACCGCGTCGAGCAGCGGCGCCGGGCCGCAGCAGTAGACCGCGGTACCCGCCTCGGGCTGGCCGAGCAGGCCGTCCAGGTCCAGCAGCCCGGAGGAATCCTGCGGATACACCGAGACCCGGTCGCCGTACCCGGACAGTTCGGGAAGGAACGCCATCGACTCCCGGGTCCGGCCGCCGTAGGCGAGGCGCCACGGGCGGCCGCGGCGCTCGGCCTCGGCGATCATGGGCAGGATCGGCGTGATCCCGATGCCGCCCGCGATGAACAGGTACCGGTCCGACTCCTCGAGCGGGAAGTGGTTGCGCGGCTCCGACGCGGTGAGCTCGTCGCCCTCGGCCAGCAGTTCGTGCACGGCCGCGGAGCCGCCCCGGCCGGCGGGCTCGCGCAGGACCGCGACCCGCCAGGTCCCGTCGTCCGCCGGGTCTCCGCACAGCGAGTACTGGCGGACGAGGCCTCCCGGCAGGTGGAGGTCGACGTGGGATCCCGGGGTCCACTGAGGGAGCGGCGAAGATCCGTTCGGGACCAGGGTCAGGCCGGCGACGCCCTCGGACAGGGTTTCCTTCTCCGCCAGCCGGAGCGAAATCGTCATTCGGAGGCTCCTTCCGAACCGGAAAGACCGTGGCCGTCGGGGTGGGCCAGCAGCCAGGCCCAGGCTTCGACCGGGTCCTGGGAGGTGTGCCGGGCCCCGCAGTGACAGGTTCCGAGGAGGGTGTCCGAGCCGGGTTCCCAGGTGATCGCCAGGGTGCCGGGCATCAGGCGGCCTCGTTCAGCTTCTTGATCAGGCGGCGGGCGGCCAGGGCGCCGGTGTCGATGTTGATGGACAGTTCCTGGTACGCCTCGCCGTCGGCGGCGATGAGCTCCTCCAGCAGGTTGAGCGCGTCCACGTCCTGCTGCACGACCTCGGCCTGCATCTGGCTGAAGAACGAGTCCATCCCGGCGTCGCCGTGGCCGAAGTCCCGGGAGACCATCCAGAAGTCGTGGGTGGACGTCTCGGTCTCCGGGGTGAGCGCGTAGGTGATCTCGACGTGGAACGCGTCAGAATCGGGACCGGACGCCGGGGGCAGGACTCCGGCCGGGGCGATGCGGCTGTGCAGCGTGTACAGGCACGGCGGGAAGTACTCGATGTCCTGCCAGCGGGTGATCCGGCCGTCGATGCCGGTGGACTTGGCGTAGAACGGCGGGCACTCGGCGTCATCCATGTGGCGGCTGACCCGGATGATCCCGGCCTCTTCGTCGACTTCGGTGGTGATCGGGGTCTCGGCGACCTCCGGGGTGCCGATGTAGCCGCCGTGCAGGTACGTCTCGTGCGACAGGTCCATCAGGTTGTCCAGCAGCAGGGAGTGCCGGGCCTTCAGGGGCGCCAGGGCCCGGAGGGTGGTGTAGCCGCCGTCGGCCGCCAGCCAGGGGGCGCGCGGGATGGAACTGACCGGGGACGGTTCGGCGTCGCCGATCCAGATCCACACCAGGGAGTCCTGCTCGTGGACCGGATAGGGCTTCACGCGGGCGGTGCGCGGGATCCGGGTCTGCCCCGGGACCGCGACGCAGGCGCCGGTCTTGTCGTAGGTGAAGCCGTGGTAGCCGCAGACGATCTTGTCGCCGTCCCGGTTCGACTTCGACAGCGGGAACCGCCGGTGAACGCAGCGGTCGGCCAGGGCGCTGACCGTCCCGCCGGCGTCCCGGAAGAACATGACCGGCTCGCCGCAGATCGTCCGGGCGAACAGGGAAGCGCCGATCTCGTCGCCGTAGGCGGCGACGTACCACTGGTTACGCGGGATCTGGGTGGTGGGTGCCATACAGCGAGGATCGGTGCCGGCCGCCGGCCGCCGCGATACCGCTTCCGTTCACCGGAAGACTTGCAGGTCAGCAGATGACCTCGACCGGGTCGCCCGGGCGGATCACTGCGGGGGCGCCGGGAGCGAGGTCCGGGATGAGGTTCACGCCGAACCAGATCTTGCCGTCCCGGCGACGGTATTTCGCCAGGGTGACCAGCGGCTCCTTGCCCTTGACCGCCGTCTCCGGGTCGATGGTGGTGAACACGCACCGGTCGCAGCCCTTGGCCACCCGGAACGGAATCTTCCCGATCCGGATCCGCTTCCAGCCGTCCTCGGCCCACGGCTCGCCCGCTCCCCCGATGACGACGCTGGGACGGAACCGGGTCATGGGCAGCGGGCCCTCGTCCGCGCAGCGCCCCTGGAGAATCCAGTCGTTCAGCTGATCCAGGGACCGCTCGCTGGTCAGCAGGAGCGGGTAGCCGTCAGCGAACGACACCCGGTCTCCGGACTCGGCATACGACGGGTCGACGGGGCGCCGGGTCGGGTCGTCCAGGTACACCAGGCGCACCGGCTTGCCGGTAATCGCCGTGAACCACTCCGCGGCGTCCTCTCCCGCCAGGGTGGCGAGAACCGGGGTGGCCCAGACCGTCACCTCGATCCGTTCGGATGTACCGGGGGTGGGAACCGGGACCCGGAGGGCGGGGCGGCCGGGGGCGGTGAAGGCGATCGCGTCACGGCCGATGACCGGGGTAACGAGGACCAGCCCGGGGTGCTCGCGGGCGGTCACGTGCGCGCCGGCGTCATCCACGATCAGCCAGCGCCGGTCGCCGGCCAGGCCCCACGGTTCCACCGTGGCGGTTTCGAGGCGCTCGCCGCGGCAGGACTTGACCGGATAGCGGAACAGGCCAGTGACGTTCATCGACATACGAGCATTATCGTCGGAATTATGGAATCCGCGTTCATCGAGGCGCTCGGGCGGGGACTGCCCGCCGACCGCCTGGTCATCGACCCCGACGTGCTCGCCGCCCTGTCCCACGACGACGCCGAGTGGGCCCCGGTCGGGAAGGCCGTCGCCGGCGTGCGGGCGCGGTCCGAGGCCGAGGTCGCCCGCGTGGTGAAGACCTGCGCGGACTTCCGCGTGCCGGTGGTGCCGCGCGGGTCCGGGACCGGGCTGTCCGGCGGGGCCAACGCCACCGACGGGTGCCTGGTGCTCGACGTGTCCCGGATGAACCAGGTCATCGAGATCGACCGCGACAACCTGACCTGCGTGGTGCAGCCGGGGATCGTCAACAACGACCTGAAGGACATCGTCGCCGCCGAAGGGCTCTGGTACCCGCCGGACCCGGCCAGCGCGCAGTGGTCGTCGATCGGCGGGAACGTCGCCACCAACGCGGGCGGGCTGTGCTGCCTGAAGTACGGGGTCACGCGGGACTACGTCCTGGGCCTGCGGGCGGTGACCGCGGGCCTGGACGGCGCCGGGTACGGTGCCGTGACGCGGATCGGGCGGCGGACCAACAAGGGGGTCGCGGGGCTGGACCTGACCGGGCTGTTCGTCGGGTCGGAGGGGACGCTGGGGGTCGTCACCGAGATCACGCTGCGGCTGCGGCCCGCGCTGACCGGGGTGCCGCGCACCATTGTCGGGGCGTTCGGATCGCTGGCGGCGTCCGGCACGGCCGTCTCCGAGATCACCCGTCGCGGGCTGACGCCCACGGCGCTGGAACTGCTGGACCGGGCCTGCCTGACCGCCGTCGAGGAGTGGAAGCACCTCGGGCTGGAAGCGGACGCGGAGGCGCTGCTGCTGGCGCGGGTCGACACGCCGGGCGAGTCGGGCGAAGCGGAGGCGAAGGCGATCGCGGACGCCATGAGCGACGCCGGGGCCCGCTGGACCGAGCAGTCGACCGACGCGACCGAGGCCGAGGCGCTGTTCGAGGCGCGGCGGCTGGCCTACCCGGCCCTGGAGCGGCTCGGCCCGGTGCTGACCGAGGACATCTGCGTGCCCCGCTCCAGGGTGCCGGAGATGCTGGCCCGGGTCGGCGAGATCGGGAAGTCCCACGGCGTCCAGATCGCCACGATCGCCCACGCCGGGGACGGCAACCTGCACCCGCTGCTGGTGACCCCGCCCGGAGACGACGCGGCCCGGGTCGCGGCCCAGGCCGCGTTCGAGAAGTTCCTGGACGCGGCGATCCGGCTCGGCGGCACGGTGACCGGCGAGCACGGCATCGGCCTCCTCAAGCGCGAGGGCATGCGGCGCGAACTCGACCC
>Ga0131853_10014708_pt1 | contig 14332 bp, 11 predicted proteins | sample TergutLab28metaG_FD_92764 | JGI IMG/M metagenome (GOLD analysis project Ga0131853, IMG submission 92764) | Labiotermes labralis P1 segment gut microbial communities from Petit-Saut dam, French Guiana - Lab288 P1 (version 2) (version 2) | ecosystem: Host-associated > Arthropoda: Insects >... | reverse complement strand
ACCGGAGGGAAAGAGACCACTGGGGAGACCTAGGCATAGATGAGTGGATAATATTAGGATGGATCTCCAGGAGGTGGGATGTGGGTATATGGACTGGATTGGGCTGGCCCAGGATAGAGACAGTTGGCGGACGCTTGTGAGTGTGGTAATGAATCTTCAGGTTTCGTGAAATGCGGGGAATTTCTTGACTAGCTGCAAACCAGTTAGCTTCTCAAGAAGGACTCTGCACCATGGAGTAAGTAAGTAAGGAGTAGGAGAGTCATGAAGTGCCACTAACATGGAGTAGGGTAGGGTTAGGTTAGGTTAGGTTAGGTTAGTGATTACGGAAAATAGGCAAGTGGAGTGAATGTTCGAGTTTGAGTAGTATCATTTAATGTTTTGTATATCTATGTCATAACTTTTATCTTATCTTGTAATAATTTTACTAAATTACTGTGCTTTTTTTTTATTTGAGGTGGTTACAAATTTTGTCTTTTACACTCTACCACCCCCAGCCATCCCACCACCTTAGAAATGTGATCCATACACAGTAGAGTAAATTAGTGACTAACTTAATATAAGAGTTTATTCACACAAGAACACCCATTTTACACAAGTACTACAAATGTCTTATAATAAAACCAACCAGCTGCACTAATTTCTCAAATTTATTTTTGGAATAAAAATCTACGTGTTTCGGACAGATCCTGATCCTGCTCGCAAGCTGTCAGCAAACCTGTATGACATATACAATTGCAGTGTGTACAGTGAAAAACTCCTGATGATGGGCGGAGGAACTGTCCGAAACACGTAGATTTTTATTCCAAAAATAAATTTGAGAAATTAGTGCATCTGGTTGGTTTTATTATAAGAATATATCACAATGCACTGTCATCTGAACGTCATATACTAAAAATTGTGTCTGTACGTCTGTCTCTCTCACCCCCTCCGTCCACTGCACCTTGACAGCAGGTATCCACACCTACCTGTGATTTGTTCACTCATTGGTGGCTGCTTTATGCTGTTAGGAAAGCTGCAGATGTTAGCGGAGTATTTATTAGAGTGCGGATCAATTTAGTGTGCAATTCACAGTCCATATTTCGTATTAATGTTTTATTACTTGAATTGTACTACTCATATGGCTTAAATGCTTCTTGAAATTGTAAATTAACCTGTTTGAAATAACATGACAAGGCAAATACGACCATATTTTCAAGATTGGGGATTGAGTGACACTTTGAATTAGCTATATATATTCATTTAACTTTTAAGCAAATTGACAAGGCTGGACTGTGTAAAGCTGTTTTTTTTTTTGACAATTACAGGCATATAAACTCATGTTTTAAAACCATGTTGTGTAGTTGGGATGGAGTGCTTGTATGTGTTTAATAACGTTCTATAATGTACATTTATTTCGTTTTTATAGATTATGGAAGGTGTACTCTACTATGGGCAGAGGTTACCAAAAAGAGTAATTACTGAAAAGACTCAACAAAGAGAAATTATGAAGAATTTTCACATTGAAGAAGGAACAGGTAATATAACAAATCATTTCTAAAGGCTTTTGCCATCAGCATATATTACACTTAAGATTACTTTGTTTTATGGCTTCATTATCTGCTATGAAAAGAAGGAACACACCGTTTTGGTAACTGGATCTCACGTTAATCTCGGGTTGTAGGGTACAGGTGCACCTACACAGTTTGTTTGTAGTCTCTGGGTTAGACAGTGACTTAGAACAGCATTTCTGAGGGACCCATATATGTCTCACAACCTCTATGGCAGGGACAAGGTCCTGTTCTAAATGTCATAAAAAATGATAGGCAAAGTGCACAAACTGTATGTAATTTAATTTAATAATTGTCCAACAAGATGTGACTTATTCAGTTTATTACATTTCTGTAGGCAGCTCTACATGTTTCGGGTTTTGACACACATCGTCAGAAGCTGGTACAACTGTAATTACAGCTTCTGGCATTGATTAACCGGATCTACTACCATCTGCTCTCGTTGTTTGGTTGCAACTGATTCATGTGTATCATATGATACACACACACACACACGCACACACACACACACAAAAGCACGCACACGGACGCATGCACACACACACAACACGCGCGCGCGCACGTGCACACACACATAACACACATGCACACACACACACAACACGCACGTGCGCACACACACATGCACACGCACACGAGCTCGAAAATTTGAATTCTTTGATCATGTTGCGTAGATATGGTATGTGTCCAAGTATGCTTATTTTTTTTCTAATTCAGCCTCTGAAAAATAGCAAGTCATATATCATCATGCACAATGTTACACACATTCTGTGTGTAGGTATTTTTCTGAAAAGTACGGTTATGAAGGGGAGTTGTCTTGTATGCAAGCTTGTCTTATATGTGGGTAAATATGTGTGTAAAGTCCCTGAGAAATGAAGTGGAGCTTTCAGGTAAGTTTGTAATACCTCACTAGTAATAGTGAACTAAACTTCATAAGAGGAATTTGTGGTGGTTGCCACTGTATTTGTACAGTTTGTCATGAATTTTTGCGAAGTGCTGATGCACTATGAACATTATTATATTTTTTGTTTTTTTTTTTAGGTGTTCACTTGGGATTAAGGAAGATGTATATGGCAATTAACCAGTTTTATTTCTGGAAGGGGTTGTACGTAGATATAGCGCATTTTGTGAGGGAGTGTGAACAGTGTTCAGAAACTGCAGAATTGCAGCCCGGTGGTTTTGAGCAACATCAGCAGCTAGAAGAAGCTGAAGGTGGAAACAGTTCTGGCGAGAACAAAAATACCGGGAGTGGAAATGCAAATAAAGTATGGCAAAAGGTGAGATATTGTTAGGCATGCATTTTGCAGTACTGATTTTTGCATTATTCTGCCGATGTCATTGAAGAGATGTACCGTAAGCTTAAATGATCTCTCCCGTGACACTCATCGCCTTTCATTTAACAGGGTGTATATCATCTAGATATAACTAACAAATCACATAAACACACCCAGTTTTATATGTTATTAACAGCAATGCAAATTTTAACGGTTTTTAAAAAATGCGACATTTTACGGCCGTAGGGAGCGGTTGAGCTGCAGCATAAAGTGGTATGTACTTTTGCAATTTGGCAATTTGTTTATATTTTGTCAGCATTCTTGTAATAGCACCCTGGTGATGGTCGCAGAAGTGACCATAACATGTAGGTGAATGATAATAGATATCAAAGCATATATTACCAGTGCACCTTTGTTGGTTAACTCCGTAAGCGTAAATATTTCTTTAAAGCGCAGATATGGAAGCATGTTACATTTCAGGAAATGTTTTTATCACACCAGTAGTATACTGAATGTGTGTGATTCAGCAGTATTTTTGCATGTAATTCAAGCAACCATATACCCAAATATGCTGACTGGTATTTGATTTGTGTTGGACCGTGCATCATTGTGATAACTGAAGAATAAGAACCAACTAGATGCTACTAATTATTTTATTGTACTTCTTATAGGCTCAACATGTTTCGGGCACTACTATGCCCATCATCAGGAGCTCATGACTGTAATGTTGATTACCACATTGGTCGTTTCATTCTTGGTTTGTTGTAGGTTGGAAGTTAGGTGCGGGTAGGCTGGACTAGTGTCTGGGCTGCAGGCTATGGCCTATAGCCCGGACACTACTCCAGCCTGCCTGCACCTAACCTCCAACTTACAGCAAACCATGAATGAAACGACCAATGTGGTAATCAACATTACAGTCATGAGCTCCTGATGATGGGTATAGTAGTGCCTGAAACATGTTGAGCCTATAATAAGTGCAATAAGATAATAAGTGGCATCTAGTTGGTTCTTATTCTTCAATTATGCTGACTGGTATATTTCCTAGTTTTCTGGTTACAACGTGTATTATGGAATTAATTTGCCTTGGTGAATCTTTATTAAATATCTCATTGGTACCACTCATTAAATTTGCAAAAAAATTGTAATGTAATTTTGTTTTATATTGGTCAGTCTTAACTGCTGTATTTTATGATACCTCAGATCTCAGCAAAAGAGTGAGATATGTAGCACAAAGAAGTACATGTTAAGTGACGTCCCATTTGTGTACTGCTCATAATTATGGTGTTATTTTAACTGACAAACATTGAGCTTGTTATCGTCTTTCAAAGGCTTTGTTTAAATTTAACCTTTAAACGACCTGCATTCGCATGCTTGAACATACACAAAAAACACCTCTAGAAATCCCTTTTATACATTCAGGCAACAAGGAAGTCTGCCGCATGTTTAAGACTTGAAACATAATCTCTATTGTATTTCCCACAAAATACCATGTATTTGGCAATTTTGTCTTTTCCTGTTCAAATAATATGTCTCTTATAAACCATGCACCGAAATTTAAATACTAACCTAGTGTTATATAGGTTAACCTTTTGACGCCTAATGTCAAATATAGTGGTCGTACTGCACCGCTAACCTCTAAAGTTTCATTTTATATATTTATTCAACAAATATAGGTACTGAATATTTTAAACATGGTATATACTCTCCTTTTTTTCTCTTCAAAATGCAGTTTTTTTCATAATTCTAACATATTTGGTTCCTGTATTATTCACATTTTATATACATAATTCCGGCGCCAAAAGGTTAATTACAGTGTTGGATACACCCATTATGCTGCCAGCACTGTGTGAGAGCCAGTCAGTTGTTAGTATCTTATCTTTGTCATTGTTTTTTGTTTAGGTGGAGTTGAAACTGTGTGGTCCATATCCAAAGACTGTTCTTCAGAATGAATTTATTATTACAATAGCTGATTCATTTTCTCACTGGATTGTTGCCCGTCCCGTGTCTGGCAGCAATCATGCTCTTCATATAGCTGATTTTGTGTATAAGACTTTTTGTACGTTTGGATTTGCGAAATGCAGCGTTATTGGTGTGCCACAAGATGTTTTAGAGACAGCACAGTCTAAATACAAAGAATGCGTGTCACGGTTGCGAGATACTTTACTGACATGTGGCTTAATGGTGCCAGAGCTTGCACCTACATGTGGTACCGCAATACACAGTTTGCATGTGTTGCTTCATGAGAATGTAAGCCATTGTACTTGGGTTGAAAACGTCTTGAATGAATTTGTACAAACAAATCCTCAGGCATGGGATGTGGAATTGGAGAGATTTCTGTTTGAGTATTGTACCACAGCTGGTGGAGAGACGTCATCTCCCTTTACCGTCATGTTCGGTCGCAGCCCAGTCAGTTACTTGGAGGATGACAAAGAGAATATGAATATGAGAGATGGAGAGAAACCTACTGAAACAGTATCTAAAAGGAGGAGATTACAGAGTACTATATTGCAGGTGAGTTTTAGCAGTACTTCCTATTACTGGTTCAGTATTTGGTACGAAAAATGTTAAAATTATGTCTTGGATTGCTGAAAATAATTCGTAATTTTGATGATGTGATGCTATAAGTACATAAATAGCAAACATTACCACTGTCTCCTGATTTAGCAGGCACCATTAACAAAATGAAGTAGCACAATAACACAGAAGAGTGGAGAAAATAGATCACATCTGTTTTTGTATGTGGAGGATTTTGTGTTTTTAACCCTTTAATAAGTTGTGTTTAGTGTAGTGCTGTACCTGGGAAACATTTCCTTCTTATCTTTATCGTTGCACCATGCATTGTGTAGTTTATATAATTAATACACCAACAAATGCACATATATCTGTTTAATGATCTGAAATTCACATTAAAACACTTAAAGTGCTCCTACATGTTTCGATCATACAGTCATCATCAGGGAGGATACATTGTTCCTTGCTAAAGTTATAGTTTAAAAACACTCAGTGACTTACATTGTTACATTAATTTGGTGCTGTGGCAGCATGTCTTGTGTTATGTGTGAGTCGTATACTGTTCAGAATGAGCCTGGCTATGGATGTGCGTTGTGTGGCGTATAGCATGAGAGTCTCGTGCTATACGTCGCACAATGCACATCCATAGCCAGGTTCATTCTGTACAGTATACGACTCACACATAACACAAGACATGCTGCCACAGCACCAAATTAATATAACGCAGTAAATCACTGAGTGTTTTTAAACTATAACTTTAGCAGGGAACAATGTGTGCTTCCTGAGGATGATCGTTCTGTTCGAAACATGTAGGAGCGTTTTAAGTGTTTTAATGTGAATTTTAGATCATTAAATGAATATATGTGCATTTGTTGGTGTATTAATTAAATAAATTTCCTTCTTATTTTGTTTTTATACAATGAATGAAATTCTTCAAAAATAGGTGCACTGTTTTTTGAAGTCACATCCATAAACTCATATTTCAAAAGGAATTTGGGTCTGTGTGAATTTTTTTTTTTTGGAAGGTTCTGACATTCATTTTGCTACTTCAATCTGTGTTAGTGTATGGTGTCTGATGAACCATGTACAGTGAAAACTGGTTTTTCCAGCACCTGCGGGGTAAAAGGATTTCCACATATTGCAGTTTTCAAGATATTACCATGTTGCACGTAATGTGTGTCTTAGCGTACCAAGCAACGTCATGGACAACGCAGAATTACATGCACAACTTGCTATCACTATTTTACCTGTTTGCTAATGTAAGGTTGTCCTAGAAATATCTATTAACGATGATTGAAATAATGTATGCAAACCTAAACTTTACTGGTTATCAGAAAAAAATTGATATCAATTTTTTGTTTCTCATTTACACCTCACATGTCTCCATGTAATACCACTACTTCCAAAATGATGGATGCCATCAGATCCCCCCCCCCGCAGTTTTCTCACTTCAGTTTTGGTTATTATCAGGGAATCTGTATGTGACTTACAAGCTCTCTTAACCATCTGGCAAATATCTGATTGCTTGGTACCTTCTTGTCATTGCTGCAGAAAATTAAAATGCAAAATTTGTAACTTTCTGTGCTAATTAACATGTTGCTGAGCTGTGAAATAGTGCAGCTGTCATCTTCTGCACCCATTCAGAACTATGACACGCAGGACTGGATGCTCCCAGTTTATGGAATAGTGAAATGTAATGGTCCTCTCTAAATTTTTGGTTAATAGAGCTTCCCACATCATCCAGTCCATGAAAAGCCAGCTTGTACTGTATGTATCACATGCACATCACATACAGTGATGTCTTAAGACAGCGTATTAGGAAGGTCACATTGAATATGCCAGTAGTTTAAGTTGCATTTATGTCTTTAGTGTCGTCACTGCGAGGAGGTTTTTACATCCAAGATATCATTCCGTATTCATCAGCGCAAACATACGGAGGAGGCTTGTCGCCGGGGTACTCTTGAAGGGCAAGTACCTATTGGACTGGTTGCTGAAAGAGAGAAAAGACCTTTGAGAAGAACAGTTTTGAAGCAAAGACAGAAGTTACTGAAACATGGTGAGTAAACTGAAATCTCCTAGTCATACGTGGTTGGACAATTAAGTTCGCGAACTCGCCACTGTGTGCTTGCTGTGGCAGCACTGGACAAAAGCCTTAGTATTGTCTGATGACGTTGACATATCAGCGTTTCACAGCTGTGTTGTTGTTGATCTATGGCAGTCTCTTTCTGAGTGGTATCTATTATGGTCTTCGTGTGTTTTGGTGTGCCGCCATGAGAATGTCGGAGCTCGAATTAGAGCAGCGAATGAACATTAAATTTCTTGTTAAACTTGGAAAGAGTGGAAAAAAAATTCAGAGGGATGTTAGTGCAAGTTTACGGGGATAAGGATATGAAGAAAACAGCAGTTTAGAAGTGGGTGAAACGTTTTTCTGAGGGAAGAGAAAGTGTCACTGATGAAGAGAGATCAGGACAGCCAGCAACAAGCAGAACTGAAGAAAACATTGCAAAAATTCGTCACATTGTGTGTGAAAATCGTTGGCTGACTGTCAGGAGCATAGCAGGGCAAGTGATCATCGACAGAGAGACAGTTAGGAAAATCTTAACTGAAGATCTTGACATGAGGAAGGTGTGTGCAAAAATGGCCCCAAAGCACCTGCTCACATGGCACTGTCTATGAGGGAGTTTTTAACTACTAAACAAATAACTGTGTTGGAACACCCTGCCTGTTCACCAGATCTAGCCCCCAGTGACTTTTTTCTGCTCCTGAAGATAAAGGAAATATTGGTAGGAAGGCATTTTGATGACATTGATGACATCAGGAGTAATACAACGGCAGCTCTGAAGGCCATTCCGCAAAACCGGTTCCAAAATTGTTTTGAATGGTGGACTAGGTGCTGGCATCAGTGCATAGCTTCCCAAGGGGAGTACTTTGAAGGCGACCAGGGTGGTATTCAGCAATGAGGTATGTAGCACTTCTACCGCAATGAGTTTGCATACTTTATTGTCCGACCATGTATGTGTGGTGTCTTCATGTGTTGCATGCTAGACAGTTTAGATAATGTAAACAGGGATGTTGAAGGGATTGAGATCTATGGAGATACTGCCAAGGAAGGGCAAGGTGGGTAGTTTTGTTTTGAAATTGTGTAGTAAGTTGCTTTCTTGGCAGATGGTACCGTCTCCATGGTTTCTTTCCCTTCTTTGTGTAGGACACTTGGATCGTAGAGAGAGATTGATGACAACTGCCAGTCAGAAGTTGCGGTTCAGTCAAGATTGTTTGCCTAAAGACAAACGACGAGCTGAACTGCAGGCGAGCACAGTGGCTGCTGTAAGAAAACTGATGGCCACAACGAAAGAGGAACGAAGGCGGCGCGGGAAGTACCACAAGTATCCGGCAGAACTTCAAGAAGAAATGGCACTGCATGCTATGGAACATGGTAACCTAGCAACTGTTCGTTTCTTCTCTCAGCATATGGGTACAGTAGTGAGTGAAAGTACAGTGCGCAATATCGTTAAATTATATCGTGCTTTCACGCCAGGGCTGAAAGAAGAAATCGGTCGTTTTGCTGTAGATTGTGGTGTGGACATGGCTTGCAGTCATTTTTCGCAACAGTTAGGGCAGGAGGTGCGACGTGGATTGGTTTGTAAGTTCAAGAAGCTCTTTTTAAGCAACCATCCTGATATTGAAGTGAAGCGTGATGACAGTAACAAAAAGAAAGGGACAAACAGTGGACTTGTTAGTGCAAAACAGAAGAATCTTTACACCATTGAGTTGAAAGATGAGATTGGTTCTTATGCATGTCATTTTGGGGTTCCTGTTGCTGTAGAACATTTTGCCCAAAAGTTACCCTATCCCCTCAAGGAGAGTACGGTACGCAAATTCAGGAAGTTGTACCGGGACAAACACTGTGCTAAGCAGCATGTGGCCGTGTTACAGCAGCAGCTACACCTTGCCAATCCCGTTGGTGTTCAGGAAGCTGTTGGCCCCTCGTCAACTCAGACCATAGACATCCTCCATTCCTCCTTGAATATCTTGAACAATGCTCAGGTCAGTGGTCCAGCTACTGTTGTGTATAATACACATATCCAACCTGCCAACCAACTTATTCCTGTATCTAATACCACAACCCCACTACCCTTTACATTTCATCAAGTAAATAGTGGGGGTACAACTGCCACATATCAACAACAGACGCCTGTTATTATGAATCAGAGCGCTGTTGCCTTCAACCATCACCCAGCACCGCTGCAGGACTACGAACAATCGCAGGCAGTTTATTCTAACTATGACAACCACGGGCACTCCAACGGCACTGCTATGGTACCAGTATGCCATAAATCTGTAGTTGCATCAGTTCCTGTCACGCTTACTCAGACACATTCTCAGCCTCCAGAATCCACTGCCCCATCTCTTCCTCAATCGTCCATACCCACTATTACTGTTGCAATAGCAACTCATTCTCAGCATCAATTTCAGGCCATTTCCAGTCATTCCACAGTAGTTGTGCCTGACCAGATACATGCCAATGAACCGTCAAGTTTGGATTCACAACAGTCAGTTTTAGTGTCCCATGAGCAAAGTGGCACAACGGTAGTTCAGCGGCTAGTGACATCATCACTTCCACATCCACATCTGAAGCAGGAACAGCAGCGGTCGGAGCTTCAGCAGTCATCTCTTTCTCATGACCTTATTACTGGTACCCTCACTAATCCTGCTTCACAGCATCACTCCCAGGTAGTAGTGCAACAGCCTGCAGTGATGACTGATTCCCTTCTTGTCGAGCAACGTACTGTAGCAGATCATTCTCAGGTAGCAGAACATCACAGTTTGGAATCTGCCACATTTGTTCGTGGTCTTCACGATGGAACCGAATCTCTCCCGTTTGTTGCTTGTGGTTCAACGTTAGTAGCAGACCATGATGGCACATATTCCATTGAAACAGCAATTAACGATGATATTACCGTAACAGTTGAGAAGGAGCCAGTTCTTCAAACGTGTGATGAGGAGGATGTACCTGTTACAATTCAGACACAAGAAACGCAGACTCAGCATGAGACAGGAGATATGGTTGTAAGTGTTGTGCAACAGGAAGATTCAAGGAGACTAAAAATTGGAAAATTACCACAATTATCAGGAAGAGTAGCATCCCATAACAAAAGGACAAGATTCAAAGGGCAGGAAACAAAGGTAATCCATGTGGTGAAGGTAAACTGTGGTGTAGAAGAGGATGTTGACCCTGAAATTATTGAAGAAAAGCCAAAAAGGAAGAGAAGTGTGAGAAGCTTTCGTTCAAAAAAGAAAGCATGTTCTGGCGTTGGACAGAAGCGGGGAAACTATACTACATACAGTCCAGAAGTACGTGCCGAGATGGGAAAATACGCGGCAGAACACGGAAGTCAGAAGGCTTGTCAGCATTTCGGGGCCATTCTTGGCCATGATGTTCCAGAGAGCACTATTCGTGGCTTGAGGGATAAATACCTATTAAAACGTGAACACTGTGGCGGTAGTTCAGATGGAGACAAAGAGGTAACTTGTCTTGGTTATGCTCCTCGTGGTCGTCCCATGAGACTCGGTAAGTACGATGAGGTGGTTCAGGAGTGCATTCGAGAGTTGATCAAGGCAGGGGAGCCGGTGTCATCTTTCCTTGCTATAGCAACTGCTAAACAGGTCCTTATGCAATATGAGCCAGGTCTTTTGGAGGAAAATGGAGGTAAAGTTAAACTAAATACCACTTGGGCAAAATCATTCCTGAAACGTATTGGAGTTCAAAACAATTCCTAAGAATTTACCTTAGGCCAACTGTCTGAGGTCCTGTGGTATTGTTTAATACATTAAACAGAAACAATTTGTGTGTTTGTGTAGTACGGGAGACAAGTATATGGGTCATAATATTGAATTGTAAAATTAACACTGTAGGAAAGAGGCAATCTGAGCACACTGATTTCCTCTAGGCTTATGATTTTGTTGGAAATGAGTTCAGGTTGTGCGTTCTGGCTCCAATTTTCAGAACAGCACATTGTAAGGGATGAAGGTTATATTAGGTTTGTGGCACTTTATTAACGGTAGATACCAGGATGCAATGTTATTATTTACTCCCTTGCAAGTTTTAGCGCCTGTGTTTATGTATGTATTTACTCTACATATGCACATATATTCTTCATTATCTTCATATACATGTCTTCCATAGCTTCTGTAGGATATGACAGGGAAGTTTCTGAACGTACTGTATTGTGTTTAGAATCCTTTGCTCGCATTCTGTCCCTCAGCGGCCCTAAGAGATGGAAATCACAGGGAATTAATTCAAGGGGAAGGTAACGGTGCTTCCCAGTCTTTCAAGAAGACAATTATGGAGTCTGAAAGTGTTCTAGAGGACTTTTACCATGGCATTGCTGGGCTATGCCTTGGTTCGGCAGTAATCGCTGGTTTGTCATTACAGTGGCCTGGGTTCGATGTGGGATTTGTGGTTGACAGAGTACCACTGGGTCAGGTTTCTCTCCTAGTATGTATTTCTGTTTTTCCCCTCTGATTATCATCCCACCAGTACTCATATTTCGTTCATCTGTCACCAGTATTATATGTGAGCGATTGTCTGCTTCATTAAATATGACACCCCCCCCCCACCCCCAAATCCTTCTGTCACCATGCTGATGCCATCGGAAATTTGCTTTTGAATTCCTTGTCGAACTGTAACTTGTATCTGTAGGTTTTGTTACACACACATCTTCTTTTAACAACTCATATCTGGAGTACACGGTGTCTATACTTCACAGAGTATTTTCTGGCACCCTTCTTTACCCGATACTGCATCCAGCGGACAGATCCTTCTGTAACTGTGTGTGCTCTCTTAATGATTGCTTGCAACAACAAGTATTCCATAATAACCACTTATACACTTAGCACTGAGGTACAAAGTTCACAAAGTGGTGACTACGAAGACTGTGGGATGCAATGCCATGTAATTTGGCAGAAAGGTTCCCGTACTTTGCAAGAACCTACAGCACGCATCTTCATATTACATGCTAGGATTCACTTTTTATTTTTACAGCTGTGTGTTTTAATCTAAGATTCCTTAAGTCACAGGATGTCTAGGGAATGTATGTGCTTGTAGCTGGCGTAGTGGTACTGTGCGTTTATCACCAGGCTCCATTTCTGTTGCTATTCTGTGTTGTAAATCGACATGTATGTTATAGAGGCTAAAGGTAAAGTTTTCCCTTTACATGCTGTGGAAGTGTACAGAGGGAGTGTAGGTATAGGTCTGCCTGTTTTCAACTTCGGTACTAGATGGAATTGAGTGGACGGCGTCACATACGAACCGCTTTGTCCTTATGGAAGGGGGAAGGAGCAGTTTTGTTAGACTCCCAGTCTTGCGCAGAATGCAAATATCTCCTTTGATTATATTTTGCTGCCAGATACACTTGAATTTCAAAATAAATTCAAGGTATTGATATTATTAACTTTAGGTATGAGTTCAGGAAGAAATGAGATTGTAGTTACATTGTGACATAAGCATGTATGCGCAGTTTGGGTCTAATTTTGTATGTGAGTTTTATTTTCATAAATAACGCCTTTCCAATATGAAGGTTGGAAAGTGCATTAACTTCGGTATTGTATTTGTCTTCCATATTTCCTCTCTTTATGGTTCCACACATTAATCGTGCTTCTTACTTACTTACTCCATGGTGCAGAGTCCCTCTTGAGAAGCTAACCGGTTTGCAGCTAGTCAAGAAATTCCCCGCATTCCACAGAACCCGAAGGTTCATTACCGCACTCACAAGCGTCCACCACCTGTCTTTCCTGGGCCAGCCCAATCAAGTCCATATACCCACATCCCACCTCCTGGAGATCCATCCTAATATTATCCACCCATCTATGCCAAGGTCTCCCCAGTGGTCTCTTTCCCTCCAACAAGTAAAAAATTGTTCTTTGTCCAGTTCTAATCAGCACAGTGGAACCATATTAAAAGGTTTCTTTTTGAGGTGTTTCTTTATCTAAGTCATCCAAATTATTTTGTCCTTAAATGTCCTGATAAGAACATGTCTTTAGTGAATGAAATTTTGGTTTACTAGGTAAAAAGGTTTGCTAACATAAGATGTGCCAAGTGAATGTTATGAAACTCACGTTTTACTGCATATGTTGTTCAGTAATCCTTGTTTCTGCAACTGGATTTGACTGTTTATAAAGGAAGGTTATGGATGCTTTGGCATCTGCACTGACATGGATCTGAAACTATAACATTGTACATCCATATTTGATGCTGAAAGGAATGGTCATTCATCCTTTCCATTCCATTTGAGTCAGTTTAAAATTTGTATTTTTTTTTTGCAATTTTGTCAGTTTGCATGTCTGCAAATCATGTATGGGTGGAGTGTTGCTGCATGTGCTGGAATGTATCAGTGAGTTGAGCAAATAAGTGGCTTTATTTATCATTTAGAATAAACAGTGAGCAGCTTGGAAGCTGCACAGATAGACACAAAACATAAATAGTGAACAAAGAGGGAAGATCTGAACTTATGTACATATTTAAGGTGGATGTTCATGTTAAGTGAAACATAATAATTAGCAGTGACTGGTGACTGACTTTTTCCACAAGAAATCACTTTGTGCATTCAACTTTTAATTTTCTGTATTAATTTAAATCAGTAATTACTTGTGTTGATTGTATATTGTCAGAGCAGGCATCGAATCATTTTTTTTCCCTGAACCTACAAGTGTATCAAATGTACAGCTACATTAAGAAATAAATAACGTAAATCAAATTTTTACTGTATTAATCTAAAAGAGGTCATCCTGTTATGTTATTAAGAATATAACTTATTTATTGTAATCTTACAATATGTCTTCCATCAACACAACAACATTAGAATTAATGTATTATTGCAACATGTTTCGACTCAGGAGAGTCATCATCAGGCTGATTATTTAAGAACCGTTAATACATTTTACCCTTTACAGTATTATACATATAACTTTTGCATTAGGGATCCCATATGCATTACATAGTGT
>Ga0131853_10014705_pt1 | contig 14334 bp, 16 predicted proteins | sample TergutLab28metaG_FD_92764 | JGI IMG/M metagenome (GOLD analysis project Ga0131853, IMG submission 92764) | Labiotermes labralis P1 segment gut microbial communities from Petit-Saut dam, French Guiana - Lab288 P1 (version 2) (version 2) | ecosystem: Host-associated > Arthropoda: Insects >... | reverse complement strand
TGCAGGAGGCCTACAACCACCTAGAGGGCGCGTTTTCCATGGTGATGATGAGCGCACAAAAACTCATTGCCTGCCGCGACCCACATGGGTTTCGTCCGCTATGCATTGGCAAACTGGGCGAAAGTTTTATCATCGCCAGCGAAACCTGCGCACTGGACGCTGTGGGTGCAACTTTTCTACGTGATGTACTGCCCGGCGAAATTGTGGTGATTGACCACGAGGGTCTGCGCTCGCTGAAAACCTATGTAAACCCCGCACATCCTAAGTGCATGTGCGCATTTGAGTATATCTACTTTGCCCGGCCGGATTCGATCATTGACAAAAATTCTGTGCATATTTCACGCGAAAACGCTGGCAAAATTCTTGCGCAAACTTATAAAATCAAAGCCGATGTGGTCATCGGTGTGCCCGATAGCGGCCTGCAAGCCGCCATTGGCTATGCCAAAGAAAGCAAAATCCCCTATGCCATTGGCTTCAATAAAAACCGTTACATTGGCCGCACGTTCATTCAACCCGCGCAGGGTCAACGCCGCAACAGCGTGCATATCAAACTCAACCCTGTGCCCGCGGTGGTCAAAGGCAAGCGTGTAATTATCGTGGATGACTCCATTGTGCGCGGCACCACCACCACCCCAATCGTGCAACTGCTGCGCGATGCCGGCGCCAAACAAGTGCATGTGCTGGTGGCCTCGCCACCCTACAAATACCCTTGCTACTACGGCACAGACGTGAAAAGCCGCGATGACTTGATTGCCAACCAATATGACACGTTTGAGGGCATTGCCCAAGCCATTGGCGCGGATAGCGTTGGTTTCTTCCCCGCCGACCAATTGCATAAGCTCGTACGTCCCGGGCAAGGGCTGTGCACCGCCTGTTTTGATGGCAACTATCCCGTGTTGCCCAAGGGGGAGCCAATTGTAAAATATGATAAGAAGTTGCCGTAAACTATAATAATTCTCCCCCTTGCGCTCACCGCCATTTTGGTGTATGATAGAAGTACAAGCCAAGGAGGTTGCGCCATGAAATATCGCAACGCAGCCGAGTGCCTGCCCGCCCATTTGCTGCAAGAAATACAACAACACACACAAGGCGAGCTGTTGTACATCCCAAAAACACGGCGGCAAGCGTGGGGCGAGAACACGGGCGCACGCAGGCTATATGACCAGCGCAACGCGGAAATTCGCACGCAATATCATCATGGGCAAGGCATCACCGCACTTGGTGAAGAGCACGCCCTGGCTGACGAAACCGTGCGCAAGATTATTTACGCCATGCACACCGTAAATCAACTTTACAAGGAGTACACCATGCACAACAACAGCGCAAGCGAAGCCTACAAAGCCGCAGGGGTAGATATCACTGCGGGCTATGAGGCCGTGAAATTGATGCAAAAACACATTGCCCGCACGAATATTCCGGGTGTGGTCAGCGGCATTGGCGGCTTTGGCGGGTTATTTGAACTTGACCTTGCTGCCACCCCAAACCCCGTGCTCGTGAGTGGCACAGACGGCGTGGGCACGAAAATCGTGCTGGCGTTTTTGATGAACAAACACGACACCATTGGCATTGACTGCGTGGCCATGTGCGCCAACGATGTCATTTGCTGTGGCGGCAAACCGCTGTTTTTCCTCGATTATATCGGCATGGGCAAGAATATCCCTGAAAAAGTGGCGCAAGTGGTGGCCGGCGTGGCCGAGGGCTGCGTGCAGGCTGGCTGTGCTCTTGTTGGCGGCGAATGCGCCGAAATGCCGGGCGTGTACAAAGAAGATGAGTACGACCTAGTTGGCTATTGCACCGGCGTGGTGGATAAAACGAAAATCCTTGACCCCGGCAGCATTGCAGCGGGCGATGTGATTATCGCGCTGCCCTCAAGCGGCGTGCACAGCAACGGGTTTTCGTTAGCGCGCAAGGTGTTTAATGTGGATGCAGAAGCTTTGGCCGTGCACTATGACGAACTGGGCGGCACACTGGGCGAAACGCTGATTACGCCCACGAAGATTTATGTGAAACCCATTCTCGCACTGCTGGAACAAGTGCGGGTGAAAGGCATATCGCATATCACAGGCGGCGGGTTTTATGAGAATATCCCACGCGCCCTTCCTGATGGCTTGAGTGCAAAAATTAATAAGTCAAGCCTGCAAATCCCCGCGATTTTTGACTTGATTGCGAAAACAGGCAATGTAAGCGAGCGCGACATGTTCAACACCTTTAATATGGGTGTGGGCATGTGCGTGGTGGTTGCGCCCGAAGATGCCGAACTGGCTGTGCAAACGCTACGTGCCAATGGCGAAGCTGCCTATGTGATGGGCGAAGTTGTTGCGGGTGATGAGGGAGTGGTTTTTGCTTGACAGTAGACCTGTTTTCGGGTATACTATGACTAGGAGGTGTTTTTGATGAATAAACAGCAATTTATGCAGCATGTGTATGACACCATCGAAGAATCCGAACAGCAAATTGAACACGGCATGACTGTTGATGCCCATGATGCACTTCTAGCGCGCCGAGTGATACTCACCGCCTATAATGAATAAGAGGGAGGGCGCGAATAATATTCGCGCTCACTTTAATACGGAGGAGATTCCCATGAAAAAACGCGTAGCCGTATTCGTGTCAGGCGGCGGAACAAATCTGCAAGTGTTACTTGACGCCCAAGCCAACGGCATCCTGCAAAGCGGCGAAATCGTGCTGGTGATTGCCAGCAAGCCCGGCGTGTTTGCGCTTGAGCGTGCCGCAAAAGCCGGTGTGCCCAATTTCGCTATACCACGAGCCGAATTTGAAGAAAAAGCACTGGCTCTGCTTGATGAGCATCGCATTGATTTCATCGTGCTGGCAGGGTTTTTAACGATACTCAGTGAGAACTTTATTGCACGCTATCCAAATAAAATCATCAACATCCACCCTGCCCTGCTGCCCAGCTTTGGCGGGCCGGGGTTTTACGGTCTGCGTGTGCACGAAGCCGCGCTTGAGCGTGGGGTCAAGCTCACCGGTGCAACCGTGCATTTCGTCAACGAAGTATGCGACGGCGGGCCGATTATCGCACAAAAGGCGGTGGATGTGCTGCCCGACGACACCCCGGAAACCCTGCAACGCCGCGTGATGGAACAGGCCGAGTGGGTTTTGCTGCCGCAGGCGCTTGAGATGGTTTGCGCAAAATAAATTTACCAATGCCCGACAGATGTCAGGGCATTTTTTATGATTTCAGGGCGTTTTTGCGCAATAAGGTTGACAAACTGCGTTCAACGTGATAAACTATATTTGTTGGTATTATTTCCAACAAATATAATTAGTTGAGAGGGATTATATTTATGCAAAGACACGCCAAACGCTATTTAAGCGTACTACTGGCTCTGGCGTTGTTAATCACCATGGTGGTGATTGGCAGCGTCACCGCAACAGGAACAAATCGTCTTACCAGCGCAACGCTCACCGGCACGACGCCGGCAGTTGTTCCACTGGTCACCTTTTTGGTGCCTGAAACCATTTGGTTGCAAACCGCCACCACGCAAGGCGGCACAACCAACACGATTGACCGCATATCCAACACCCTGCCCGGGCACCAGGTTGGTGCAGAGCAATATGCACACATCCAATTTTCCAGCCCCGACCTCCGCGTGCAACTGCAAAGCATCGTAGCCATGGACTTGCCGCAACCTGCTGTGGATGTTGCCACGGGCTTTCCCGGCCGCTCCATGTTTTCATATGAACCGCAAACCGGCGGCAATAATCACACCCCTGCCGCTAATTTACATGGCCGCAACCTCACCATGATGGGCGGTTCATTGGCGCCAATGGGCACCCGCGTGATTACCTGGACCGCAACATACACCATTGATGGCATCACGCACACCGCGCAAGCTTTCTCGGTCATTTGGGCGCCGTCAACCTATATGGCAGGTTCAGTTGGACATGTTGGCGGTGCTGCCTCGCTGAATAGCGCGGTAGGTGTAATTGGTTTGCACTCTGAAATATTGAATACCGGTAACCGCCAGTCAACCACAAGATTTTTTAACGATTTACGTATGGGCTCTTATACCGGTTCGGGCGTTGACTGGCTGCGCAATAACTATCTTACCGAAACTGCTTGGGGTGACCCAAACGCAAGCAACGTCATAGACAACTTTACCAGCGGTAATGTTGTTTGGGGGCATGGCGTCCGCAATATTACAAATGGAGTCCATGTAGCTCACCACTTTACTACCCGCATTCACGTTGGGAATATGGTGATAGACGAGCGCATGGAAGGCCAGGATATTCCAGGATTTTCGCTTACCTACATTAAAGCACATCGAGATGGTGGCCAGGCACTCGAATTGCGCTTTGGGCAAACTGGTATAATGAATGAAAACGACCGCTTTCCCGGGACATACGGAACGCTTAACTGGACAGGGGCAAATCCAAATATGCCCGGAACGAATAGAGACACAGTGCATAGGATTCAGTTTAGAGCAACTCGTTTATGGCAGCATGAAAACACGCCGGGCAGGCCCGATAATGGTTTGTGGACGCATGGTTCGGCGGTGCCATTTTCCGTTTGGAACTGGGTGCGTGCAGGTTCTCCTACCAGCGAAACCGACACCAACAATGCCGCCGTTGCACACCACATCCAAATTGGTGTGAACTGGGTAGACAAACAACCCCTGCGTAACCAAGTGGTGGCCGCCAGCACACAAATTCCCAGCGGCATGGCCGACCCCGCCACCGTGACCGCTCACCGCAATGCCCTGCGCGATGCCGTGCAAGTGCTTGGCACGCCAAACACACTGAACAACTCGCATCCGGCTATCCCTGCCATGGTGCAGCAAGGCACAAACGTCACTGCCACGGTGCAATATATGATTCGCGAAGCCAGCGGCGGCCTGCGCGCCGCCCTGCCCACCGAAGTGAACTTCACCGATGGTCGCTTGCCTGGTTTGGGCAGCCACGAAGCGCGCATTACCGTGCCTGCAGGTTCCACCAACAACGTGCGCATCGAGCCGGTGTCCATCAACAACGCAATGCTTTCGGGTATTATTCCGCTGGGCGCAGGTGCAACCGCACCAGCCATTCCCGCAGATCTCACCGGGTTCCATTGGTTCAACACCATCACCGGCAATGCAACCTATATTCTCATCTACGATTTGGTTGATGCACTACCTACCTTTGATATCGTGCTACGCGGTGATGCCAACAGCCCCGGCGGCGGCGGCGAAGACCTCAACCGCGCGGACACGGACGAATTTATTTCGCTGTTTGACGATGAATACTTTGAAATTCCCGCAAACCACACCCACACCGGTTGGGTCATGGATGTAAATGGCGCAACGTTTTTCGTGGCCTATGATAGCACAATCACCGTTGGCGAGGTGTTGGCGTTCATTGCTGCAACGGCAACTTCGGGCAGTACATTTACGTTCGATGGCGTGTTTGCGCCCGACACTGCTCCCGGCCAAGTCACCATTGTATATCGCCCCAATGGCAACTTAGTCAGCGGCGATGCGCCCGCCAATACTGTAAGCACGCAGAACGCAATCATTGCCACCAGAACCAATGCGTGGACTCGCGCGGGCTATCGTTTCCTCGGCTGGAACCGTGCTGCATCCCCCGCTGACCAAACCAACACCATCACCGCAGGCGGCAATATTACCCTGACCGCCACCGAAAATGCCATAATCGACCTGTTTGCCCAATGGCAACGACTGAACTTCGAGCTGGTGTTCGCCGGTGTTCCGCACGTGAATACCCTCGGCGAAACGATTACAGTGGCGGCCCCCACAGAGCCGGCAGGCCAGCATTTCATCGGCTGGGCTTGTGCCAGTGTAGCCATCCCCAGCCCCGCTGATGTGATTTGGCGCACGGCTCCCACCACCATGCCTGATTTGCATGCAGTCACCGGCTTGGCTGCGGAAACCGTCAATAGCTCCACCGTTCACTACCGTGCCACATTGGTGCCCGTGTTTGCCGAAAATGTGTACCGCGTGCTATTCCTCAATGCATACGATCGCGCCGGCATGAACGTTGAACTGCTGGCAGAACACAACACCGTTGCACACAACACCGCGTTTAACACCCTTGCCCCAGCTACCATGACGCAGACGGGTTATATATTTCGCGGCTGGTCCACCACGCGCATAGAGTCCGCAAGCGCAACAGCACCTGTGGTTGACCCCACTGCAGCGCTCATTACAGCAGACACAAGATTCTATGCGGTTTGGGATTACGAAGAATTCACCATAACGTGGACGTACGGCGGTGATGTGGTTCGCACAGACAACAATGTGCACATGGGCCAAGTGCTCACCCCACCGCAAGTTGGCGAAATCGGTGATGAATACACTGCCGCATGGTGGGCCATTGCCACCGGTGGCGCAGGCGAACTAATTTTCGTTGGCGATGTCCTAAGCTTCCGCGCTGGTGCAGGCAATGCAACGCTTTCGGCCGAACCCGTTGAAGTTGAGCCGCAAGTTGTGCGTGTGACCATTAATCCCAATGGCGGCACAATGGCCAGCGGCCAAACTGCGACACTCACCCTGGCAGCGATGCCCGGCGGCACTGTGAACTTGGAAGTGACTCAACGTGGCCGCACACTAACCGGCTGGGCGCTGGATGGCGACGACGCGGGGCTCATCACCTCTTATTTGATTGCAGATGGCGATGAAGATTTGGTGTTTGTGGCACAATGGAATGACCCAACAACCGCACCTACCACTGTAACCCCACGCTTCTTCATCTTGGATGACAACGGCGATGAGTTTGAACTGCCACCAGTTAACTTTGCATTTGGCGAGGCATTTGGTATTGGCTTCCCTGATGGCGCTGAAAGCGGCGGCGACCAATGGACATTCATCAACTGGATTGGCCAAGACGGTGCAATTGTAACAGCCAGCAGCTTGGTTAACTATGAAACCGGCGAGGAAATTCGCGCGTTTTATGTGCGCAACTATCTTGTGGAATTTAACCCCAACGATGGCGAATTTGTTGCAGATAACACCCTCACAACCATCACAGAATGGGTCATTTACGGCATGACCTATGGCGAAATGCCTGAGGTTGAGCGTGAAGACTATGTGTTTATCGGCTGGTATGACACTGCAGATGAAACCGGCGGCACGCGCTACCAAGCCAACAGCCGCGTAGCTAACTTGGCCGGCGGGGCAACTCACCAATTCGCCGGTGGTGTTTGGGATGTGCCCGTGATGCAACCGATGAGTGAAACCAACAACGAAGGTGCAGACCAAGTGCTGTTTGCCCGCTGGCAACTGATTGAAGAATTCGAGTGCCCGTATTGTGAAGAGGAGTGCCCGATTTGCAATGGCGAATGCCCAATCTGTGAAGGTGAATGCCCGCATTGCGGTGAGTGTTGCGAAGAATGCGACTGCGAAGAAATTCCCCGCGGGCGTGCTTGGTGGCTAACATGGGGCGGCCCGGTGATTGGTATTGTGCTTGGTTTGGTCGCCGTGGTTGCCGTTCCCCTGCTGATGTTCTTTGGCGGCAGAGGGCTTGGCTCTCTCTTCTGCTGGGTGATTGAAAATTGCTAGCGTAATACCCACAAACATCCCGGCACCATAACGGTGCTGGGGTGTTGTTTATGTGCATCAAATAGTTACAACATTGTAACTTGTTTTTTCGTGCCAGCTATGGTATACTGATGTCAGGAGGGATTGCTCATGAAAAAACGCTTGCTTACTATCATCGCCGCCGTATTGGGGGCTGTGCTGCTTGGATTGACCGTGTTATTGGTTGTGCCCATGCTGATTAACCGTGTGCCTGCCGAGGACGGTGACGAAACCACTCTTGCTGAAGATACCACCATTGAAGAAGAAACGACTGAACCTATTGCGCCTGACCAACTGGTGTGGCGGGTTGCACCAACGTTGGATTTTAGCGGTGTGTTTCACTGTTGTGGGCAGTTTTACATGGGACCAAATAACTGGTCGAGCAATATCATCATCGACCCTGTAACGGGAAGATTGAGCGAGGGCTATACTTGTGGGCATGGGCCAATGTATAACACGCATTGGATTGACCCCGACCTGCGCATTAGGGGTTCAGGCACTGAAAGCTACTCCTACTTTGGCTTCGATTGGTCTAGTTTTGACGAAACAGAGTCCCCTGCTGCTGCATTGCTTCAGTTGGCACGGCGCGCAGATTTTTCTATGTTTGTTGAAGAAAATTTTCACGACGTGGTTTGGAATGTTGGGCTGCCGAACGAGGCATTTGGCAAACAATACGCCGTGGTATCCAATTTCACCCACATCGTCACAGAATTTGTTTTCGATAGCGTGCATCATGTTTTTGTGCAAGGCGACACCATCGCCGTGCGCCAAGGTAACCTGTGGGGCATGGTTGGTCACGACGGCAACTTGATTATCCCACTGATGTTTGAGCATATTGTACGCATTGATGACCAAACTGCCTTTGCACAAATCAATGGACGATATGGCATTTTGGACATTACAGCAACTGTGCAAAACTTCGGTCGCTAAAAAAATCGCCAAAAAGACTTGACCTGCACAGCAATTTGTTATATAATATAGGTGACCCAAAATTTTCGCACAAAAAGGAGAATTATTTTATGGTAGGACTCGGCAAATGGAAATTCTTTGTGGACACCATGTTTTATCGCGGCGACGCCGTGCTGACCGTGGGCGACAAAAACGGCAAGTACGACATCAGCATTGACCTGCCCGGCATTGACGTGCCCGACTTCACGATCAGCGACATGCAAGCCGATGGCAACACTGTAACCGGCAACGTGCAAACCAGCCTGCTCAAAGGCAAAGATATCCCCTTTAGCTGCACTTTTGATGGCGACACCGCCAATGGCTTCCTCAAAGTGCCTTTCATGGGCAAAGTCGCACTAAAAGAAGGCAAAAAAATCGGCTAATCACCAATATAGCTGCTTGGGTGGATGAAAATCCGCCCATTTTAATATTTAATGAGCTTTTTTACTTGCCCGGCTTTTGTGGCATGTACTGCAAAAAACATTGCGTGTTAGTGAGGAAAATATTAACAGATCATCGACAAAGTGTTATCAAGGCAAAAAATGCATAGGAGGGATGCGCTTGATTGCCTCAAACCGGCACCATACTCGACCGCAAAACTTACATAATAACTTGGAGGAAACAATCATGAAAAAAACACTTGCTATTTTCCTGTCCACTTTACTGCTTATGCTGGCTATTTCTGTGCCTGTGATGGCAACCAACACCGCATATGCCGAGCCCATGACCTACGCAGAAGAAGTGGAGGAACCGAATTGTCAGCCCGCAGGCTTTATGCAAAGAGCAGTGATGGGAGTGCTTATCTATGGCATTGGCGTGCCCTTTGCACTTGCTATGGCACCGATTTATTGGATAGGCCTTTACTTCCACGGTTTATCACAGGGCAACAACTGGTTCACATCATTTTTCACTACCGGTTGGGAAAGCGTTGCCATGCAATTCCGCTGGATGAATGCCGTATATAACTTCTTCATTAGCAACAGTTGCTAATCCATCATTGTTTCGGGGTGGCAGAAATGCTGCCACATTTGCAAAATAAAAGGAGGTTTACCATGAAAAAACTACTTACTTTGCTGTTGGCTATTGTCATTGCACTAGGGCTGGGTGTGCCTGCGGTGGCGAATTATACCGTAGAAGATTGCTATTCCTATGATTACATAGTAGCTGACGAAGAAAGCACTGCCGAAAACGATGAAACCAGTCGCACGGCGTGGGAATGGATTCGTGGTACGTTCATTATGATCGTTGGCACCCCCATCGCCTTGCTCTTAGGTATCATTGGCGGCGTTTTGTTGCACGCATTTGCATTGGTAACGCTCGTGACAGGTGGTGGCAGCTTGGCCTGGAGTACAGGGCATCTACTGTTGCTAATACTAATTGGCGGGCTACCCTTGGGGATATTTGGTGCGTTTGCCGGATTGATTCATATTGCATTTGGTCGCTAAATCACATCAAAAAAACCGCCCCAGCCAAACGGCCGGGGTGGTTGTTTTTTGCGGAAAAATCTTTTGGCCATGCCGAAAAAATTTATCCATTCTCCTTCTGCGCTTCAAAGCACGCACTGCAATACACAGGACGGCCGTCTTCACGCGGACGGAACGGCAGGCGTGCGATGCCGCCGCATTCTGCGCATTGTGCTTCGAACATTTCGCGCTCGCCACGGTTGCCGCGTTTGCGATTGTCCCGGCAATCTTTGCAGCGGCCAGGCTCGTTTTCAAAGCCTTTTTCCGCATAGAATTCTTGTTCACCTTGAGTGAAGATGAATTCGTTGCCGCAGTCCCTGCAGATGAGAGTTTTGTCTTCGTACATGTGCCAATCTACCTCGCTTAGAAAAATATTATTTGCTCCTTGGCGGAATTGCACCGCCGTTAACTATCAGGAGCGTATTTACAAATGCTTTTGCAACTTTTTGCGCGCGCGCTGCAGGGCGTTGTCCACTGCTTTAGGTGCAACCCCTAGTGTTTGCGCCGTGGCCTTGTAGTCGCGCCCATCCATGTGTGCTTGCAGAGCATTGCGCTCAAGTTCAGTGAGCTGCTGCACCATCACCTGCTGCAGGCGGCGGGCCTCTTCCATGGCAGCATACAGGTCTTGCGGATCCATAGCAGCATAGGTTTGCGGCAACGCACTTTCCAGCAGCTGTTCCAACTGCGGGGCAGCAGCGTGTTTTCGCAGGGCATCACTCAACCGATTGCTCGCACACACCGACACGAATGTGCGCAGGCTGGCTCCCCTGCCCGACTGATAGGTCGTCACCGCACTCAAACAAGCCATGGTGGCCTCTTGCAGCAAATCGTCACGTGCAATGGCACCGTTGCTGCGCTGCCACGCGGACTCTACCCGGGCATACAAAACATCTTGCATACGGCACAGCAATTCATCAAACGCTGCAGCGCTTTGTTTGCCATGTGCGAACAACCCCACAAGGGTTTCATCGCTACAATCACGCAAATCCATGGCTGTCCACCGTTTCCAACAAAGCTACATGTTATATCATACCTCATTTTGGCGCATTTGTCAAGCTTTATTTTTCGGCATTTTGCACAAATATCATTTTTCCCTCAGCATTGAAAAAAATCTGCACAAAACTCTTGACAAGTGCCATCAAATGCAGTATAATAGAAATGTTGTTATGGTGGATATAGCTCAGGTGGTTAGAGTGCCAGGTTGTGGCCCTGGAGGTCGGCGGTTCGAGTCCGCTTATCCACCCCACCACCTGCGGTGGGGCATCTTCGTGTGCTCCACCACAGTGCAACCTCAAACCCGCAGCACGCGCTGCAGCTTAACGCAATTGCATATCACACTGGGGTGTCGCCAAGCGGTAAGGCACCAGACTTTGACTCTGGCATTCGTAGGTTCAAATCCTGCCACCCCAGCCACGAAGAAACCCTTGTGTATCAAGGGTTTTCTGCATTTTCGAGGACTTGAAAATAGCCGTTTACCCTGAATTTTACCCTGATTGGCGCAAAATACCCTAATAAAACGCCCCGCAACCGTGAAATACGGCGGCGGGGTTTTGCTATGCTATACAGCCTTTGCGCGTTCAATCAGCTGCTGCATTCTGTCCGCGCTATCCTGCTGCATTTCCTCTGTGACGTGCATGTAAGTGTCCAGCGTAAAGGCGGCTGTGTGGTGGCCGAGATTGCCTTGCACGGTCTTGATGTTATCGCCCCAACGCAGCGCATTGACGGCGTAAGTATGCCGCAGGTCATGCAAGCGCAAGTCGGGATAGCCTAATTCGGCTACAATGCGCTTGTAATGCTTATGCACACGTTGCGAGCATAAATGCCCGCCCAGCGGGCTTGTGAATACGAGGTTATGCGGATTATTCCACGCCGCCCCTGCCGCCTGTGCAGCTTGCTTTTGCTGCAGCTTAACCCCGCGAAGCACGGCCAACACATCACGAGCGGGCGTTATGGTGCGCGGTCTGTCATTCTTGGGTGGCACAAGGCTATATACGCCCGCTCCACGCTGTCTTATTAGCTGTTGCTTGACGGTGATTATGCCGCGTGTGAAGTTCACGCAGTCCCATGTCAACCCCAGCATTTCACCGCTGCGCATTCCCGTGAACACGGCAAGGAAGAACAATGCACTATGCTTGTGTCCTTCAATTGCTTGCAGGAATGCAGGCAATACACTTTCCGGCATGGGCTGTATTTCCGTTCGTTCCACGCGCGGCAGGTTGATATTGTCAGATGGATTTTGCGGTAGGTATCCCAACAATACCGCTTGCTTTAATGCGCTGTGGAAAATGCCGCGAACGTTCTTGATTGTCTTGGGTGATAGCTCCCGCTCCCGCAGCATCGTGTTATAGAATTTCTGCACGTCATGAGGACGCAGGGCTTGCAAGCGCACAGCACCCAGCGCGGGTGCAACATGGTTTGCAATAACACGACTATATAAATAGCGCGTGTTTGGCTTTACCCCGCCAAGATATTCAGCTTGCCACACGTCCAGCCATTGCGCCACTGTCATGCGACTTGGCTCTTGATATGGCCTTTGTCAAGCGCGGCGGTGATATGCCGTAGGTGTTCGCGGGCAGCCTTTTGGGTTTTATGGTAGCTATCCCGGTAGATAGGCTTGCCCGTGCCCACGTTTCGCCCGGTTGTTACACGAACCCTCCATGTTCCATCTTTGCGTTGGTATATTGAGCCGTCACCGTTGGCGCGTTTAGGCATGTTCATCACCTACCTTTGCTTTTTGGTAGTAATGACGCAAGCGGGCGGTTATGGTATTTTCAAACTCCATGAAGCTATCTGTGTCGTGCACTTGTGCCCGTAGCTCTTTTAGCGCACGATTAACGCCTAATAACATAGTATCTAAAATATCCTCATTGCTTGGTAAATAATCCACACCGTCAGCAAGCGGAATAATAACAGTGCTTTGTGGTGGTTGCGAGAAAAGGTAGTTAATAATTCCATCAAGCGCACCTCCCACGCATTTAGTTGCCGCAGCCGATGAGTGCGCACTTTGGGTTAGCAACACACTAAGTGCAGCAGCGTAAGGCGTGGTTGCATTACGCGCAAGGGTTAAATTCAACACGGCATTTTCAGTTAGTCCAGTTGCTTGCGTGATTGCTTGCAATTCAATTTCAGGGCTTTTAGCCCATGTTTGACAAAGCAAATAATCACACGACACGCCTAGTTGCTTGGCGAGCGTGACAATTTCCGAGCTTTTGAAGTCGCGCAACCCGGCTTCTATTTTTCCAAATGTCGAGCGGGCGTAACCATGTTTTACGGAAAATTCCTCTTGCGTTAAGCCCAATTCCTCACGCGCAAACTTTACCCTGCTGCCCATTTCCTTTAGCCATTTTCTTTTTTCATTTTCGCACATTTTTCTTTCACTCCCTCAAAAGCAACAAAAATAGAACATTATGATTTTTTGCTCCAATCCGCTTGACTGCTCGCCGACTGCGTGGTATACTAGAAACAGGCAAGAAAATCGAACAAGAAATATTTCTGTTCCTATTTTATCATGCCGAGTTTAATTTGTCAAGAGGTGAATTTCAAAATGCGCGAAAAAACTTTGTCCGAACTAGCCGCCGAGAAACGCCGCGAGTACAAGCGGCAATGGTATGCCCAAAACCGCGAGCGAGCCAAAGAGCATACGCGTCGCTACTGGGAGCGCAAAGCCCGGCAAGAGCAAGATGGTGAAAATCAAGAAAGCGAGGTAGAAGCCCATGCCTAAGGAAAAACTAGCATACAGCACAAAGGAAGCCGCCGCCGTGTTGGGTGTTGGTATGAACACCATGTACAGCCTCATTCATGTGGACGGTTTCCCGCGTGTGTGGTTAACACCAAAGAAAGTGATTATCCCGCGCGACAAGCTTCATGCGTGGATAGAGGCGCAAGCCAGCAAAGAGGTGGCAGCATGAACACAAAAATAAACACCGCCCACGTTGCGACAACAACGGGGACGGCAGTAGACGACAGCGCAGCCAGCAAGACAGGCGAAGCCCACAGCCCTATTATACCACACTTGCCCCCACAATGCAACGATGTTTTACGACATATCCCGCAGGGCAGGGAAAACGCCGTGCATTTATGTGACTTGGTGCGCTACACAGGCTTGCACGAGCGGGTGACGCGCCGATGCATTGAAATAGCGCGGGGCGCGGGCATTCCCGTGTTGGCCGATGAACGGGGTTATTGACGGGTGGATTTATCCACCGCCGCCGGGCAGCAGGAGGCCGCACGTTACTTGCGGCAATGTCTGTTGCTGTTTGCTGCTGTTTCATCATAATTCCTTTCTTAGCAGCCAAACGCAGTGTTTACGCTGCTAGTGTATCATGTTTTTTACGTCTTGTCCAATGTGCAAACTGCTTTTCTTAATATTTTTGCGACTTTTTCGGGCAGGG
>Ga0131853_10014704_pt1 | contig 14334 bp, 8 predicted proteins | sample TergutLab28metaG_FD_92764 | JGI IMG/M metagenome (GOLD analysis project Ga0131853, IMG submission 92764) | Labiotermes labralis P1 segment gut microbial communities from Petit-Saut dam, French Guiana - Lab288 P1 (version 2) (version 2) | ecosystem: Host-associated > Arthropoda: Insects >... | reverse complement strand
TTTAGGGAAAGGGATTTCTGTCCCCCCTAAAAAAAGAAAGCGTTTTTTTTTTTCCCCCCCCCCCCCTGTAACGTTCTGGATATTATGTAGGTCTGATGACGGCTTGGCTGACGGGTCTGTAGTAACCTAAGCGACGTGTAACTGTGTGTGCAAAACTGCACTTCAAATATGGCCATTGATTATAGCGTAACGGGGATGTGTTGCCTTAAAACTGAACTTTTACGTACGTGAAATTTACAAGAACTTCAGGCTCAAATATACTTAGTTTGAAACGTTGATACGCTGTCTTTTGGACTTACCACAGTGATGTGAAGCGCCATTGCGCACAGTACGAACATATCTGCTGCTAACTGCTCAAGGAAGAATGGGCTGACGGCCTTGTTAAGTATTTCTGACACCCTGCAGTTTAGAAGGAAATGCGAAAAAATTGAGTTTAATCCATTAATAATGATAACAATACTATATTGTTAATATGTTAATTTTGTTTAGCTAAAGCAAACGGATGTAAATTTATCTGTTCTTTTGCAAACATGTGCAACTCGGTCGTTGTTTTAAGTACCATAATGTTTAGCATCGAAAATCCCTACGTTCTGCCTACGGGGTACAATTGTGTTGTTATGGTTCTTAAAATAAACGGAAATTATTTCCCCATAAGGCCTTAAATTAATAGTGTTTATAAAGAGATAGAGTATTTTTTTTAACTCGTGGTTCTGTGCATCGTAATTCAGTGTTAATAAAAATCCAACCAGATGCAACAGTATGCAGATATTTATTTACTGCAAAATCGCTCTACATGTTTCGGGTGTCACAGCACCCATCATCAGGAGTACTAAAAACTGTAACCGCAGCCTCCGGTACAGGTCATAATACTGGTACAGCTACTTCCCTCCAACGTGGCAAGATCGGGCCACGTTGGAGGGAAGTAGAGGGAGGCTGCAGTTACTGTTTTTAGTACTCCTGATGATGGGTGCTGTGACACCCGAAACATGTAGAGCGACTTTGCAGTAAATAAATATCTTCATACTGTTGCATCTGGTTGGATTTTTATTAACATTGAGATGGAGTATGCTTACTGTGCGGTACGAACTGAATCTTTAAATACGGTTCAGGTTAATCTTAATCTTGACGGTAGGGTACGTGTTATGGTTCAGGCTGTTAGTCGCCGGCCTCTCACCACGGAGGCCCGGTTTCGATCCCAGGCCAATAATTTTGAGTTTTGTGGTGGAGAAAGTAGCACTGTGACCGGTTCTTCTCCTATTACTTCGCTTTTTCCCTTTCAATATCATCCCACCAGTGCTCCAAAATCATCTTCAACTACACGTTGCTTTCACAAGGACAAAGATGCGAAACCAGGAAACTCTGCATAAAGCAGTGCTCTTTCGAATTTAAAGGAGAACTGGATAGAAAAGAATTTTCACGTAATCTTTATCACCGCGAAGATTCAGGTTTAATCTTTGTTCAGTTTTTGTGAGATTCTCATGGGCGAAATTGCAATGGAACAGGTTTTTCTTCAATTACTTCGGTTTTCCCCAGCCATTGTTATTTCAGCTACGGTCCATACTCATCGTCTTCATTCACATGTCACTCTTAGCAGAAGGACAACGGGCAGCCTGGGGAACTTTCCGAAAAGTAGTGCTCTTTCGTAAATCGTTTAGCGTGAGCTAGAATTTTTGTTCACAGAGAAAATGAAATTAACCTCTTAACTGGGCATGACGTATATGTACGTAGTCGTATTGTGCTATTTCAAATGGGTATGACGTAGTATTACGTCCGCGATCTTGCACCACTAACATCTCTTGAGTACGACGAGATATGACTTAGGTATTACTACCGTTACATAGTCTACAGTTTTTTTCACTATGAGGCACCACCAACCATCTTCTTCTTGGCAGCCACAGCCATCCAAGACAATTATTTGAAACACTGTACACTCTATGGTCTAGAGTGATAAAAATGGCAGCTTGTAGTAAACAAGCGAAAGAAGGATCTGCTGACAGATGACGATATCTCCAAAGTTTTAGACATTGAAGAAGAAAGTGACGTATTCTCTGAGGAATCTGATGATTTTTGGTTTGATACAAGTGAGGAAGATCCGGATACAAGCAGTGTTGTGAATGAAAGTGTATCGTATGAAGAAGTGTCAGATTTTTTGCACCCTTTTGTACCTCACGGCGTGGCGCGTTCTAGATTTGCATTTCTCGGTGTATGTGGAGTAAATGTGGACTTTGATGATGAAATTAATGTTCTAGAATGTTTTCAGAAGTTTATTGATGAAGATATGTGGCAGTTGTTTGCTGAACAAACAAATATATATGCCAACAAATTTTTGGCAGCAAATCCTATTTTGAAACCACGATCCCGAGCTAGAAGCTGGATGGATACAAACGCAACTGAAATGAAAACCCTACTTGGACTTCTTATTCTTCAAGCTATTGTACAGAAACCTGAGAATGGAATGTATTTCTCCAAAAGGGAAAGTATTGTGACACCATACTTCTCACAAATAATGACAGAGAAAAGATTCCATCTCCTCCTAAACTTCCTTCACTTTGCCAACAATTCCAAATTTGACCCTGATCAGCATCAGAAAAAACTCTATAAAATCCAACCAATCCTTGATCACCTAAAATCCAAGATTTCCTCAGTTTACACACAAGAAAGAAGCATCTGTGTCGACGAGTCTCTCCTCCTCTGGAAAGGACGGCTGGGTTGAATTCAGTACATACCGTCAAAGCGAAGCAGGTTTGGAGTGAAAATCTACAAACTCTCCGAAAGCAGCACAGGTTATGCTTGGAACTTCATAGTATACACTGGTAAGGATACCATTTATGGTCAGAGACACCCAGGGGAAAAGAATTCTTCGAGGATTGTGCTGGAGGTAGCCCACAACCTACTTGATAGGGGCTACTGTCTTTACCTGGACAACTGGTACACCAGTCCAAATCTTGTTGACACCTTATGTACCACAAACATATATGATGTTGGAACCATGAGGACCAATAGAAAAGAGTTCCCAGATTTTGTGAAGAGGGCAAGACTAAAAAAGGGGGAAAAGGTAGCAGCATTCCGCAAGAAACAGATGATCATGAAGTGGAAAGACAAAAGGGATGTTGTACTCGTCAGCACATTTCATGATGATAACATGGAGAATGTGACAACTAGACAAGGAGCAATCCAGAAACCATCTGTCGTCCTTGACTACAACAAAAACATGGGGGGAGTGGACAGGAATGATGGCCAACTTCAAAGCTACAATTTGGCTCGAGAACGTCTAAAGAAGTATTATCAGAAGATGTTCCGCTGTCTCCTCAATGTGGTCTGTCTGAATGCATTCATCATATGCAAGAAGAAGGGTGGAAGCATCTCTAGGTTGGATTTCCTGCTGACATTAGCAGAAAGATTGTCTTCAATGGGTGGAGTGGTGGAACCTGCAACTAGGGGTCGCCCTTCAAAATCACCCAAACCCTCTCGACTCCTTGGACGCTGCTTCCCAGACATGGTTCCAGGGACATCAAAGAAGAAGCCTACCAGGAGATGTGTAGTTTTCTGGGCCAATGGAAAGAGGAAAGAGTCATCATATTGGTGTTCTAACTGTGAAAAGGTCCTGTGTGTAGTACCGTGTTTTCAAGTTTACCACACAGATAAAAATTTAAAAATCTAAAAAAAATCATAAATGTTAAAAGAATTGTGAATAAAAGCTGCATTTCATCTTTACATCAGGTTTTCATTACATATCTAAAGAACCCCCCATTATGTTTGCACTGCTCCTCTTGCTTTATAGAAACGTGGAACAACGGGCATTTAAATGTAAATACCCAGGGCAGGTTACACCAGCAGCCCAGGAAAGACCCAGTTAAGAGGTTAAAATGGCATGTAGACTGCATTTGGTGTAAGCATATGCAGGCAAATTTTATTTCAAAAATCGCAAGAGGCTACTTGGAAGTCCTAGGCTTAGACAGAATCAGAATATTAAAATGGATCTTAAAGAGGTGCTGCAGCGATTGTATGAAACGGTATTGTCTGCCCCAGGACAGTGACTAGTGACGAGCTTTTGCGAACGCTGTCATGAAATTTTTGTTTATATAAAAAGCGGAGAATTTTGTCGAATGTTGAACTGATTGATAGCATTTGACAACAGTTTATTATCAATGACCTAGACCTTAAAACTATCCCTATGGAAACTTTGGAAGAAGACACTTTTTCTCAGGCACGATTGAGCACAGTTTTCTCCAAAAATTACCTTTCTGCAGTTGGGTCAGGTAAAGAATAAAAAATGTTTGTCGGAGTTATGTCCTCCGTCTTCTTCCCGCCCAACCTACGCTGTACACTTCCACTTCGCTACTGCAACAACAATAACAAGCACAACGCAAGAAAAGAGAAGCGGAGAGAAAAACAATGAAAGTTACAGTTGTTGGGATAAGGAATAAACATGAAAAGTTGAAAGAGTTGTTAGATGATTGAGGTAAAATCTGGGTTCGTTTTTTTCTTTGGCCCCACTTTAGTTAAGAGGTAAATACGTACGTCAGTAGTTCCTGATGTTGCAGTATGCAGTCTCGCAGGTTGTGCTGCAAATTCTCTTCAACATTTTCCTGAACGAGATTTTTTTCCTGCAGGTTTAACTTTGTGCCTTCATTACCGCCAGTTTCTTCTTTGTATCCTTCCGAAATATCAATATATGTTTGATTCTGTCTGTCAGATCGAATAGCCAGTGATGGAGTCTTATTAATTTTCACGTGTGGCTCTATAACGTGACTGGTTGAACACCGTGTCACATTTCTAAACATTAACTGCAAAATTTCAAACTGATTGAATGTGTGAATAATTAGCGAAACAATAAATGTGTCAGTACTGGATATATAAAGGGCCACAACAGTTGCATTTAGGGATATGAGTGTGTACAGAATTTCGTGGTATGGAGTTTGATTTTTGTCCAGTGGAAACCAAACTGGGTATGGCAGAGGTCTGGTATCTGAGTCATTTTTTCCTGACTTAATAGAGCTGAAATTTTCTGTAAGAGGTATGAAAGGGTAGAGAAAAGAAGCACCCAGACAAAGAGAGCTAACTGTCACAGTGATGGTGTTTGCGTACAGTCGAGACCTCTCAAGGATGAATTCTTTGTCAGATCTAAAGGGTTGACGTGCTTTGTAGAATACAGTATTCATATATGTTACCAAATGTTGGAATTGTTTGATGTGGTATGATACATACACTTGCTTGAATAGTCCTTGAAATGTCATTACAGCTGAGAATATACTATCTGTCACTTCATCCAGTTCCTCTGTATTTACTACAATATCAATCACTTCACAAAATAATACAGATGCTTGTAATAGTAAACTAGTGACGAAAAATATATAGAGCAAAATACTTTTCCGGAATTTTATACCATTATCCGGAGGCCAAATTCCTAAAAACGTCAAATAGTTTAGATTAAGTCTTAAGTCTGTTGACTTATAGATTTTTTGTTCCGTCATGTTTTTGTAGGTTCTAAAATTCTGACGAATCTTCGATGTCATGTGTCTACGAATTCGTTTAGTTTCTCTTGTAATATGTCACAGACACAAATATATGCCATCCATAGTGCTCAAGCTTACTTTGCGTCTAGAAGTATTACGTTCTGATATCCGATGTGATTTACAAATAACGGAAAGGTTTTGAGGGTATGTGCTGTTTCTCATATAGTGACAGGACATTAATTTCTTGCGTGTTTAACTTTCTGGAAAGCAAAGGTATAAAAGATGAAGCCATGTGGTATACTAAAGATTCCTTTCCCTAAATCTGCTGTCATTATTTATGCCCTACACAGGAATGAATAACTGATCATAGTAGCATGGTAATGTACATGAAGTGTTTAATGTTTAACTGGATCAGTGTGTGACTGTTGCACGGGAGATGGATTGAGGAGTATTTCTGCTTCTTGTGTTTCATAATTTCTTTCTCTTGCCCGCCAACGCGATAAGTAGTTTGTACAGGTTCTGTATCAATGTGGATGCAGAATATTCCTCAATAATATTTGTACCCCTGTACGGAGACACACCCCAAATATTGCTTTCTTCAGAGTTACAGCTATAAGAGTCTAAACCGTCACAATGAATCTTGTGCTTTAATGACTTCCGGTATCTCCAAGTTGACAGACATGAACTTAAAAATGTATATTTTTAGTATATTCATAGCGCATTTGTAAATAAAAATGACAAAAATACTTATTATCCTTTGCGAAATCAATCGCTGTTAATTGTTGTGACTAGCACAAAGCCTATAATACACTCTGTGGACTAAATATGAAAGCAGTTTTTCTGTGGTTAGGTTGGTATCTCAGTCAGTAAAGGTAAAGCAGTCCCGTTACAGGCCTAGACAGGCCCAGAGGGTTCCAGGAAGTTAAAGTTCCCAGATTTCATGACAACGGCACAGGATGGTGGTAGGTTGTCAGCCCTACGCACCGGCCGCCTTTACCCCCAGGAAATACTCCTGGTACTCATTTCTGTTAGAGGCTGAATCGACCCTAGGACCATAGTGCGATCGGAAGGATTTTATGTCAATGAAAAATCCACTGACACTAGCTGGAATCGAACCAGCGACCTTCCGATTTGTAGATCTCAGTCAGCAGAGTGACTTAACTAGTGGTTGGCCGATGGAGGAAAGCGCGTTCCCTTGTCGGCGGGGTAAAATATTTTTCTCTTGTCCGAAAATCTTGACTGACACTAGGGCTTTCCCAGTCCCTTATTTCAAGCAGCGAGGCCCGTTTTCCTTGGGACTAAAGCGGCCGGGGTGCGAAGCTGCCTACTTGCATGCAACTAGTGCCTACGTTAAGAATAAGTGCAGTTCTCCATACATTCACTTGCCACATACGCCCTTGTGGCGTGCCCAGGGACTTCACCTTTGTTTTGAAGGACGAACCACAGCATTTAATTTAAGATTATAGGTCTGTGTATGAGGGGATTTTCCGCAGATCAACTTTCTAATTATTAATCCGTCAGACAAACACAAAACAGTGAATCCCACTGATATTGATTTGTAATTTCAATAGTTTGAAGTCTGGCTCAAAATTTAATGTGTCAACACGATATTTAAATGTTTATTAACCAGTCTGTAATGACATCTGCAACGTATTATTCATGGAAATATGACAAGACATTAGCAGTGTCAGACATGTAGGGTAACAGATGTACAAGTCGGTAAGGGACACATTTTCTTAATAAAATCAGCCCCGCGGACGAACCAGCCACCTATTCAGTGGGTATCGTGGCCATTTTCCCTGCGATTAATGTGGTCGAAGCGTGAAGTAGACTAGTCTCGATCTAGTGCTGGGTACGCAAATGCATGGAGCTTCACCTCCACCCCCTCATATGCTTTCATGACACGGTGCCTAATGAATCATAGGGAAAAGTTTACCTGCATCTTGAAATAACCATATTTTGTATTGCTTCGTCTTCTGTTAGGCCATCAATGACACCAACTGCAGGTTCAGGTAAGTCTACACTTCTGTGCTTTGCTAACACGCACTCGCTGGTCTCAATAAACACTGCTCGTTAAATAGAACAAGGAATTTTTGTTTATCCATGCAGACTGTACAGTGATTCTAATTAACCAAAGAACTCACTACTAACCATGCAGCCACCACTTACAGATTGAAGTTTGTCACGGGCGAAAATGATGGAGATTCGCGTCTCGTTAGATATGACGCAGTGTAAATTTGTAAACTTTTGCTTACGATTCAGAGAAGCTTTCTGCCTCCTAAACACATGTGCCAATCGATACGGCGCCATGTCCCAGATGAATCTTCAACCATTATTTTATTGGGGTCTAAAAAGAGGTTATTCTGTAGCCATCTAGTCTCACGCGTTTTTTTTTTCGCTTGGCTAATGAAAAATGGAATCGAATATAGCACTGGCCTGAGAGTACGGACGAGCCCAAAAGCATCGCGGGAGATATTTAAGAGAAATTAGTTTATTCACACGTGCTGCATAGAGATGCTGAACGTCGCTGATTACGTAATGAAAATTAATGACCAAGCATTCCGTTAGAGCGCGCCAGTTACAAAAGCCTGTAGCAGCCACTGTTGAAATACCCATCCCGACCAACAGATGGCACGAGTATATCAATCCCACCACGATGAAGGTTCAACAGGCTTCTAGAAATAGTCTTGTGCCGCCACGAGCAGCTGCAGCATTTATGCTTGTAGCCGGCATGTCTCAGTGTTTATATTTCGTACTACAAATATGGCAGAGAAAAGTAGTTGTGCGTGCAAGTTATATAACATGGCAGTCGCGTGAAAACTGGGTGGCACGCGCGCACAGATTAAAAACTCCTACAGACTGGAAACGTTAAATTACAGCGTCTGAAGCGGCTAACGTCCTTGCTTAGCCGGCGTGACTCATGTCCTGAGGTTGGTGGTAAAGTACTGAATGTAGCACGACGTCCGTAATGTACCTTCCTGCAGTACCACTCCCACGCTGTATCATCCCGCCGTTAATAATGGCACTAAAAGTAGCAAACTTCAAAAGTATTATAAACAAACAAAATAAACATATTCTTTTTTTACATATTTTTCTGACACATTTCTGCTCTGTTCAAAATATAGTGTAATATAATACACACACACACATATATATATATATATATGTGTGTGTGTGTGTGGCAGGCCCAGAATGCTCCTCCAAAACATTCATAACTATGTAACTATACAGTTTCCTAACCCAGACCACATTATGAATTCTCACCACTGTGAGTACCTCATACCGTGTACCAAAGAATATTAATAATTAAAGCACTGAGGAAAATGTCATACTGGGAAAACTGAATTATAGAAGGGCAGTACATTTTGTACAGATATGGCATTTCGTATCACAATTCTTCAACCAGTTGCGTACACTGTGCATCATACATTGTCTCACAAACCGAGGAAAAGAACCATTATCAGTATAAACACACATTTTAGTGTCAGGACCACACATGAAGACTTTCAAAGTTCTACTAAAATTATATCACAAGGCAACTACATTTTTTATGGTGAAATTAACTTCACAGTATGCACAACATTTATACAGTAAACTTGTAGCACCCTTACTGTTATACAACTGTCAGTACACAAAACACCACAAACTGCAATACAAAAAATAGTTCCAGGAGTACATGTACATGAAACAACAAACATGACAATGTAAAGATAATGATTAATGTTCAAGAAGTGAGGTCCCTATGTCATACACAAAATTTAAATGACAGTCACAACAACATAAAATGGAACTCAGTTATTTATTTCTATAGTAAAACCAACCAGATGGACCATTGTATCAAACTTACATTATTTTGGAATGACACTCTACATGTTTCTTGCTAGCAAGCAGACAGCAGTCTGACATACGCCTGTTGCTGTATGTCCAGTCTTGAACTCCTGATGGAGGATGGATAGACAGTCTGAAACACGTAGAGTGTCATTCCAAAATAAAATAAATTTGATACATTGGTGCATCTAGTTGGTTTTACTATAGAAATATATTATAATGCACAGACCTATGAACGTCAAATTTGCTCAGTTATTTAATTAAGGTATCATTATTTTTAAACAAAATCCCACAGCTACTGATGCACGTGCCTCACCTTGGCACAGTTTTTACAATTGTCACAAACAGCTGCACCACATAATACCACTTTGATAAACTTACATGTAATTCAGACTCACAGTACACTTGTCCTTACCGGCTGTCACCGGAGTGTTGATAGCTGCTGCCACAATGCTGCTAATAACTTGTGCAGACAAGCTAACGTTCACTGCACTCTGGACACAAGGTTGCATGTGTGTCTCAGTTACTTTGCACAGCACAGTATGTTTGTCAACTTAATACAGCTGCAATATGTCCTGCCATTTAGCAGTACCAGTAAGTCACTCACCATTCGCAATAAACCTACACACCACATTTGCTACATCATGTTTTTGGAAAATGTTGTAGGTACATTTAAGGAGATGGGGAGGATCAAATATGTATGCATCTTCTTGATTTTGAAACATGAAGAAAAGTGACTTTTTTTCAGAAATACCCAAATGTTTCAAGACCTTGACACTGTTCCCACCCTTGTTACACACAGTGGCACCAACTTACAGAAATTAACAAGCATCTCACCCTTAATGCGTCCATGAATCAAGTAGAAAGCTACTGATTCCTTCCACTTTTTATGTAGACCACGGAGCATGAAGACCAGGGCATGATTTGCAATACAGCTTGTCCTGCCATGGCTTCCAAGGTCCTCAAACAAGCCCTGAATGCAGCCAGACTTATGACTCAACATGAGACAACACACGAGCTTCATTAGATATTGTCTGTAGAGTGTGTCTGAGCATACTAAACACATGGGCATTGATGCCTGTCCTAAAGTGAACAGCGTTTAGAATCGTCTGGAAGGCAGGGGAAACAGTGACCAGAGAAAGGAATAGGAATTCAGGCCACATTTCAGGGTGGACAGAGCCAAAGCCTTTTCTTTGAAGCTCCACCTCCTGCCCTGTGGCTTAGGCCTACTGATCCTAACAACTGTTGCCAAAAAAATTGAAATATCTACATGCAAAGAAGATCAAAGAGACTGTATTAGAGGACTGCTGTCCAAGGGACAGCCTCCTTCATACTGTCATATACTTCTTCCTAAGTTTACAAACCATGCTCTCTCTGGTTTGAATTCTGTAATACAACTTCTTTTTCCGTGAAGTCAGTTGTGACACTGTCCAAACCATGCTCTTCTATTACAGATTGCCATGCTTTACGCTTTGGGGGAAGAACTTTGAAGGTCAATGCTTCTGATTTCTCCACCAGAAGCACTTTCAATTGCAGAGCCCAAGAGGAAACGAGGTGTCTTCTTTTGAAAAAGTGCTGGTTTCTGCTGTTAATGACTGGTCAGGGGATATCACTGCAGGTAAGCAAGTGTCTCCCTGGATTCAAATAGGTTCCTTGGTTAGTGAGATATGGACATCTTGGAATTTGTTGTTGTAGGGATCAGGAAATTAAGGTCTTCTTCAGAGGACTAGGAACTTAAAGAGGGTTCTTCATGATGTGAGGCTGAATGCTAGTGTGAGACTGCTGTACAAAGATTCGGAACTTTTTTTTAAGCCGATGTGAAATCAGTGTCTGAGAAATGCTACCTGCAAACATACAGCCTAGGTAGTTTTCTGGCACTGCTGGGCCCTGTATAAGAATGAAACCAAAAAATACAAAAATTAAACTGTTATTGATTAGTGTCTTATGTTACATTTTACTGCCAGGTGAACTCCATTTGTCATACAAACTATTCACTCTCTGCCGTGTTAGTTACAACAAATGGATTAATTCTTTTGAACCCAACACAAAACGGTCCATAAAACATTTGAGATATATAAATTGGTCTTCAAATTAAGACATAACCTAAAATACACAATTACTGTATGCGATGGGCAATGTACACGGTTCCTACAAGTTACTATTACGTGAAATAGCTTCAGGTCACAGGATAATTTTATGAACAATAAAATATGATTATCTCATAGCATGAACATAAATAATCGCTTAATTGTACTAACCGTTGAGGAATGTTAGGAAAAATTGAAGAATTTGGGATCAAAATTTGTGTTGCTGTTAAGACTTTCTGTAATAGTGCACCTTCTGAATTCTAATGGCTATGTTACGAAACAGAATAGTAATCATACACATTAGTCAACGAAATAATAAATATTGAGCAACAGTTATTACTGTAAGTTGTCTTCACACAAATCCTGTTCCAAACACAATAATCACCATCACATTTCATGAATAACCAAAACATTACTATTCAGTACAATCTTCACACATTTTCAATAACGATAACATCGTCTTATCTTGTATAAAGAGTAAACCGCAGTCGCCTTAGAAAATATGCAGGTTAATGTTAGCTTCCACACAGTAGTTGTTTACCTCTACAAAACCACGTGTGCGCGCCAATTTATTTCTGTGCACGAACACCCTGCAGTAGGTTCAGTGGACCGACAGGGGGCTGCGACGTCGATACTTGCAGCTGGCAAGGCGCGGTGACTATGGATAGTTCCGTATAGATGGCAGAGAAAACCAGTTTTGAATGCAATTGTATCACGCAGAAGTCGGTCGCAGTGCAGGACACTCATACCAGATACCGCTGCCTGATGAGGAAAATTTGAATGTGTTCTATCTAGTCTGCTGAAAGTTCTGTTACACTAAGTGATAATCTTCTATGAGTAGAGACCACTGTGTCATATTGTATACAACAGTATGAGTGCATGACACATTGTAATGAAATGCGTACTTTTGTAGGCACCCATCTGCCTTAGTAGTTCATTAAAATGGAGTGTGTTATGTTGCGGAAAATGGAAAAATAACATTCGGGACTCGGTCTGTAAGAAAACATACAAATGAATCTGGAAGAACATTGTCTAATTTTCTTTCTGAGTCATTTATTTTGACAAGAACGCGTTTTTTACAACTTTTGAAGTTTGAAAAAAAAAACAGTGATCTAAAGCGTCTCAAAGAACTGAATTTCATTCGGCGATTGCATTTTTCTTTGCAACTCTACCCCTCCCCCTCCCCCCCTTGCCTGAGGGCGGTGTCCACCTTAGAGAATGTAAGAAAGTAGGCTGGTGAGATATGAGGTGGTAAGTTGAGTGGCTGATTATCCAACACGCCTCTGTGCGCTAGGAAGACCTTCATTATCGTGGAGTAATGAACAGGAGAATTCTCGTGCGAAAGGAGTTCTGTGGAAGTAGCAACTTATACCCCTACACGGCCTCAATAACCGTTCCATCAACTGTACATAGACACTACTATTCTCTGCTCTTATTCACGTAGAGATTATAAGTGGATTACATACTGTTTATCAATAAAGCCAAAATTTCTTTGTGATCCTCGACTTTTGCAAGCGAAAGCTTTTCGGCCTCAGTGATAATTTTTCTTAACTCCATGCTCTAACTTTATATCTCAAGTCTTACCGAAATACCCAAGATTCATATGTAGCAACGACGCAATTGAGAAAATCGTTGGTCTGACAAGCCCCGTTCAAGTCTCTGCAAGTGTTCACACTGCTTCTTTTTGCTGTGTGACGCTTTATCAAGTATAGGTCATTATGTTTGCTGTGTGACGCTGTATCAAGTATAGGTCGATATGTTTGCTGTGTGACGCTATATCAAGTATAGGTCATAATGGTTGCTGTGTGACGCTGTATGAAGTGTAGGTCATTATGTTTGCTGTGTTACGCTATATCAAGTATAGGTCATAATGGTTGCTGTGTGACGCTATATCAAGTATAGGTCATTATGTTTGTTGTGTGACGCTATATCAAGTATAAGTCATAATGGTTGCTGTGTGACGCCATATCAAGTATAGGTCATTATGTTTGCTGTGTGACGCTATATCAAGTATAGGTCATAATGGTTGCTGTTGTAGTCGATCATTTATAGTATTGTTGTTTATTAGGTTTGCTGGCGTCAGTTACGGACGGTCTGTCAACGTATGTTCAAAAACCGTTGGCGTTAGTTAGGAGGGGTTATACCGGGAGATATTTAAATGAGAAAATGTTAGCAGCGGACAACGGATGCTAGCAGTCCAGTAAGGAAGTCAGTCGCATACGAGAGCGATGTGATTGAGGGAGTACAAGTGACTGTGTTATTTTAATAAAATATGATTTAGTTGTTTAACTTGATGCAGCACGCCTTTTCTTTATATCAAGAATAAAATGAGTAAATAAAACAACAAGTAAAAAGAAATAACTAAAACTATGTGATTCGGTGAACCACGCCCGTTTCCCGTTAGAGGATCACCTACCAGACTGAGCAAGTCGGGACAACCAAGTTAAGAACGGTGATCGTGTAGACTGTGTGACGCTGAAACAAGTATAGGTCATTATGGTTATTGTGTGACGCTGTATCAAGTATGGTTGATAACGTGGTAAGATGGCACGCCGCCATTCGTTGTAATTAAACAACTGACGTAAGAAATTATGAAAGCTGATACCGTACTCTTTGGTGCCAACTTTCGTTATATACGTGAGCAAGTTAGCAGTCGCTTGTCGCAATTTTGTGCTCACGCCTAATAAAAATTCACAAAATATTTCATATTCCACTAAGTGAAAAAAAGGGTTAATGAGAGAATGCAGAGTCTTTTCAACACATAAACGAAGAAAAAGCAGTGTTGTGTAATTCTGAGGTGTGTCATCCCCGTTGTGTATAGAAAGACTGTTGGTGAGGTGAATATCAGTCATGAAAACACAACTATGGTAGTATGGATTTATGATGGTATTTAATAGCAAAAAATAACTACATGTTTCGGCCAATAGCGGCCATCTTCAGGTTATTACAGTTTTGCTCAAAGA
>Ga0131853_10014703_pt1 | contig 14334 bp, 9 predicted proteins | sample TergutLab28metaG_FD_92764 | JGI IMG/M metagenome (GOLD analysis project Ga0131853, IMG submission 92764) | Labiotermes labralis P1 segment gut microbial communities from Petit-Saut dam, French Guiana - Lab288 P1 (version 2) (version 2) | ecosystem: Host-associated > Arthropoda: Insects >... | reverse complement strand
CATTTCCACTTGTTCCATAAAGTACATATTTATTGAAACTGGTTACAGGAACAATTTTGTAATTTATCCTTGTACACCTTGTATATACTGTCTGTGTAATAAAGCTCTTCAAAAAAAAAAAGTGTAACATCACATTTACCTAAGGTATGTGCTTCATTCAAAAATTTATAATTTTTCTTCACCTTAAATGAAAACCTCCAGTCACATTTTCACGACATTTTTCTGTAAGCGCTGCCGTCCGTGTCTGTTACCGTAGTTTTCAAAACAGCAGATTTTTTTTTGCAGTATCACGCTTCTCAGAAACATTTTCTTCCAGCTCAAAGACTGTTTCCACCAGGCTCCCTTCACAGGACAAAAAAGAAACATGGAGAGCCCGGTATAAATGTGTCGCAAATGGAGGTCTATAAACATACTGCGAGACCAGCTTCTCATGGTGCTGCTGATAATGATTCAAGTATCATTGCCATATTACGCCATGACAAGTGGTAAAATCACCTATCCATCGGTAACTATTTACCAGTCGAAAACGCATAACATCATAGACGACCCGAATCGTTCTTCGCACGCCTTAATAACGCTGACATTAACTTCCTATGTGAGCGAATACACCAATTTTTAAAAAATCTAGGAGCCACTCCAAAATTCGGGGTGCCATAGGGGCATGAAACAGGAACTACACTCGTGATCCACAAATATTAGACGCCGCCATTCAAAATTTAATCGCCAGTGCAATCTGGCGCCTGCGATTTGTGCACCCCTGCTACAAGGACATTCCAAAAGTGATATTGGGAATCAAGCTTTGCACAGCATTCGGTCCCGTGATATCGCAACGTGGTGACACCTGCAACCAACAGTGACACCACGCATCCTGCAACCACAGGCTTTTATAAATGGTGAATGGCTGCATTAGCGTGCCATCTGCAGTCCAGAATCACCAGCGTTTTCGGGTGTATTTACAGTACAATATGTTTCGGTTATCTCTACAACTCTGTCCGCCATGTATTTCGCACTTCAGTCAATATTAACCCTTTAAAGATTAAACGTGTCTGTCTTATATAAGGAAACAGCCCGTACCGCGCTGTAAACACTTTCCACCTCGGTTATACAAAACCAGTCTGCTAATGCTGTGTAAGGCAAAAGCCGCTGTCTGTTCTGAGATCCGTACAAAACACCCAACGCAAAGCGAGCACCGTGAAGAATTGTTGAATGTTAAACCTGGTGGTATGTAAGGAAACCGCTTGGCTTTAAAAGGTTAAGACAGTTACGCTGAGACGTTGAGTGCAAAATACATTAAGATATTCATGTAAGAGTTAAAAAAAAAAAAACCATCCCTGTCCACGCGTGAAAGCATATAGGGGAAGCAGCCATGCGGCTTCAGTGTTTCTTAACCTCAGCACTAGTTAGAAGTGAGTGGTTACCTTCACGTCCCGGCCTTTTTACCCCAGGGAAAGAGCCCCGATACTCATTAAATACGAGGACGGGTGGATCCCTGAGCCCGTCTGAAAATTTTGGAGAAGAGAAATATGTCTGACCCCTAACGGGAAAGGGTTTGTGACCAGCTTTAACGAATCTTAGAGCGTGGACAAATCTTAGTAAAATTTTTCAATTTGTAGTCTAATGAAAATCCGTTCAGCGACTCCTGAGGTGTTGTATACGGACAGACAGACACGCCACAGTCAACAGGGCATTTTTACGACTTCGTTGCTGGCACACCGAAAAGGAATAAGTTTAGCGGTGAATTTAGGACAACATTCAAGGCAAACGGCGGAGAAAGTGGATCCAATTTGCAACACGTCGACATACTTAAATACTCGAAGGGGCTCGACCAACTGAAATAAAGCAGGCTTTTGGTCAGTCAGACAAGCAAGACAGCAACTACGACCGCACTAATGACTGTAGTAGCACAATCAGCTAAGCCTTAACTAAACACACGTTTATACGCCCACACATAGACCTGCAAATGTGGAGGGAAGTTCAGTTCATTTACTACTGAAAGTAAGAAATTTCGTTAACGTTGGTATTTTTCGGGAGACTGCCGTTGACTGTTACTTATTCAAATTCCGAAATGCACACGCAGAGTTTGTTCCTTTACCTCGTAAACTGCAATACTTGGAAGGACATTTTATTCCACAAAACTTGTGCTTTCGATTTTCCTCTACGGCATTTGTCAAAATTACTTTTCACTTCGATAAATGAAGTTTGCTACTTATATGGCTTTTTGGTTTATCACATTCTTTCATATTCTTTGGTTCCATTTTCTATCACTGTACATATGGTTGCATGTTTTGTATGTTATTGTTTAATTTTGTAAATTATGTATTTTTATTATTATGTTTATGTATTTTTATTGCCACGTAGTACAGGGTGGGGCATAAAGATCTCCGACTTTTCTAAGAGGTATAAAATATGAAAGAAGCCATCTAGAAAAAAAAATTGAATATATTTCTGAAAAGTACATTAAAAACAGTTTTATAGTGGGTTTTAAAAATCAGATCAGACATAAGGTGGCCGTCGTTGGCAACACATTGCTGAAGACGTTCCCGGAAGCTCTTCATAACTCTCCGGGTTAGTTCAGGCGGAATGGAGTCGATTTCCTGTTGGATCCTTCCCTTCAAATCCTCAAGAGATCGAGGACGATGTTTGAAAACCTTTTCCTTTAGGTATCCCCAGAGGAAAACGTCACACGGGCTTAAATCTGGTGACCGTGCCGGCCACTCCACGTCTCCCCTTAAAGAGATCAAACGCCCGGGGAACAACAACAACAACAACAACAAAGTCCCGATGTTCACCGGTCCAAACCATTATGGGCACTGACAACGGTAGAGGCTAACCAACCGCACGACACTACCCCACTTCTCTACCACCATTACAGCCCTCACAGTGCCCCTTCGAAAAGTGGGAGATCTTTATGCCCCACCCTGTACTGTTCTGGGTATTCTGTTTCATTGTGTTGATCTGTGTATTGTTTGCGTGTAAATGTGTATTGTACTACTGCCACCGGGTGTCAACCCAATTGCATTTAACATATATATCATATCATATCATATTCCAGAGATTACTCGCAGAACACGCGGTAATAATAGCATATCTTTACGAATTTTTGTCCAATTAAAACAAAACTAGATACCATTAAAAAATATTAATGGAACTGCTCAACACCAAACGAAATTAAAATTTATTCAGTGCTTCTTAAGTTGTAACCAGACAAACAAACAACTATGCAAACACAAGAGCATTTCTGCTACTTTCCCTCGCAAACGCGCCCAAAACAAACGCCCAGTTCTCCCACTTGCTTCATAAAACAACAATTAAAATTCTAAGCATAAACAATTGACAGTAGTAGGAAATGGTTTTAAGCGACGCATCTGCAGCATCAGCTGACATCTGTCTAGACACCTTTAACATCCGCCAGTGGTCTCGACGCATAGAAGTTGGGACGGCTTGAAGAGATGTGCACACATTTAAAACAAGCGCAGTTCAATGTGTAACTTCTGCAAATGCGTACCTCCGATAAAGGAACTAAAATACTTTATTTTCCTGGAAATTCATGTAAGCGGTAGCAAGCACTTCTTAAGCAACGTGTTTCCTTCAGCAGGGATAGGTCCTAAATGAAATCAATAAACACAGTAACTGAGTACTTTCTCACATCGCAAATACTTAAAATAGAACGGGTAAAGATCAAAACAGCGGAAGTAGAAGAGGAAGAAGGGGAGAAGTGTACTGAGAATTTTGTTCCACACTTCCATTACACATGAAAGAAAATACAAACATTACCAGCCAAGAAAACAAATAACCAAATGGCACGACACTAAACGCAGCTACACCTCAAAATACTCTCCATTCTTAGAATGTTTTAAGCCTTCTACTCGCCGAATCATTCAGAACACAATAGCCACAAATTGCGCGCCTGGCACCCGCGTGATGAGCGGGGCTTGCAGCCGTCTGTTTTCACTCCGGCTTGACGCAATGCAACAAACTGCGGTACAGGCTGCACGGCTGATACACTAGAGCTCTGAGCTGTAAATTAATTTATCCTTCGGATAGAGGGTGCAGACCTCCCTACTCATAAATAAAATTACCCCGGGACGAGAAGCAATTACAACACCCGGCACAAAAAAAAACCGAGAAGCGTTCTGTATCACGAACGTACTCGTGACAATAAATCCGTAAAACCGAACGATTTTTTTTTTATTTATGGTTAACGGCGCTCATGACGAAAAATTATGTGAACATCGACCGTGATGTTAATGTGTATATTCGGCGAGGAATGACATTTGAATAGACATGACAAGTATATCGAGGAGCCATGAATTACAAGCGCATAAGAAGATGTACGGTTCGAACTGAGAGACAGATTACTTCCCTGTTTCTCCTGTTTATTTTCTCAATTTATGTTCGCAGTCGTGTAGTTCTTTCGAAAAACATAAAATGAAGTTCCCTTCTTTAGGTGTATTTATATAACCAGACCACTGGCACAGTATCCTGAACAACTTTCTGAATGTTTGGTTTATTCTTTCTAGTTTTAAAAACAAACACTTCATTTCCCCCTGTCAAAGCAGTGTCCGAGTTTCCTCGTTTAACACCCCCTTATCATCGTGCATAAATTTAAACCAGAAATTTCCATATAAAGTTTTCCACAGTTGCATTCAGTTTGTTGGACCTGCTGGCCATACAGCTCTTAAGTAGAAGGCAGTACGTCTGTGAATGAGAACTTAAAACACGATGGAAGAACATCAGGAAGAACGCTTGAGTGTAGTGAACGTGATGTGCTTGAATTTACTTGTCTTAGGACACGAGTCTGTGTTTTGTTCCTGCGTTAACCATATCCAGCTTACGGACAATGAAGCAGTGCAAAAAATACGCCAGGAGTGAGGCAGAAAACTTTGCTAGTTCACGTAAAGTCTGTTTTGAGAAAAAACGTAAAGCGTCCTGAATTGAGCAGAAACTATGAAACTGTTATTATTTCACTGGACGAGGGGCATAAATTAAGTGGAAACAAAAAACCCTACACTTTCTTTAAAGTTTAGGGTGGTTCAGCCCTAAATAGGCTCCTTAATATCACGCTTCAATTAAAATTGGAGCACGAAATATCCAGCGAAGAAAACTGGGCTCGCCACTACGAAACGAGCCCAAAGAAATCCAGCGGAAACGTCTGCAGCCTGCTACGAAGAAGAGAAATAAATACCTAAACATCTAACGGCAATGTAAGAGTGGCTGCCGCCTTCTTCGCTCTCAAATAGACCCTTAGGCCTTACTTACTTACTCCATGGAGCACAGTCCTTTTGAGAAGCTAACCGGTTCTCGGCCAGTCATGAAAATCCCCCTATTTTATGGAACCCAAAGGTTCATTACCGCATTCACAAGTACTCGCCACCTGTCTCCATCCTGAGCCAGCTCGATCCAGTCCATACCCCAACATCCCACTTCCTGAAGATCCACTTTAATGTTATTGTCCCATCTACGCCTGAGACCCTTAGGCCTAACGTGTCATTTTAATATCTCCGAATTTCTGAAGAAGTCATTCAAAGATTGATGACTTAAGTTGGATGCCAGGTGCGTGTGATTTCATCAACGGAAAACGGATGCCTGGTTCTACGTACGTATATCATGTCAATCACGTGTGTAAAGCCGTGGACTAATGTTTATATTCAACATATCACGCGACACCAAATTATGTACCAGAGAGTGAAAAGTTGTTTCTGCATGGGTTCGAGTTGACATACGCGACTTGCCTTGTTCTTAACACTTCGTTATGTTTTTCATTTATGTAAAGACGCCGGTTAAATCTCTGCCAGTGTCTCGTCTCAGAAACTCGAGTCTGTACACAAGCCTAATTCTTACAATACGCATTACGGTAAAAGGTAAAGGTAAAGTCCAGAGGGGATTAGGTGTAACTCTTCTCTTTCTTTAACCTCGGAATTATATGGGAGTGTGGGCCGGGTAGCGTAGTCAGTATAGTGACTTGCTACAGGCTGGACGGTCCGGGGATTCGAATCCCGGTAGGGGCGAGATTTTCCGCACCTGTCCAGACCGGTCCTGGGGTCCACCCAGCCTCCTGTACAATGGGTACCGGGTCTTTCCCGGGAGTAAAGAACGGCCGGGGCGTGACGCCGACCCCTCACCCCTTCTCGTGCCGTTGTCAAGAAAGAGCAGGGCTATACCCCTACTCCCCCTATGGGCCGTACGACCTGTACAGAGCCTCAGTGCCTGTACAAGGGTGCACTTCAACTTTACCTATACTAGATGGGAATGGGTGGTCAGCGCCACGCCCCGGCCGCTTTACTTCCGTGAAAGAGACCCGGTACCCATTTTATAGGAGGCTGGGTGGGTCCCAGGGCCGATTTGGACGGGTGAGAAAAATGTCCCCATCAGGATTCGATCCCAGCACCGTCCGTTCTGTAGCGAGTGGCTATACATATTGCACTATCCCGGCCCACACTCCCTTCATGTACAAAGGATAACCACTCCATAGCAAGGTGAGCCTCACTACACTTCCTTAAGAATTCCGTAACTTATTTACGTAAAGTATAGGCAGCCGAAATAGCGCACTTGGTATAATGACTAGCTACGGGCTGGACGATCTGGGATTCGAACCCCGGTGTGGCGAGGATTTACCCATTGAGACCGGCCGCCGAGGACCACCCATCCTTCTGTACAATGGGTATCGGGTCTCTTTCGCAGGGATAAAGCGGCCGGGGCGTGGCCCAAACCACACACCCCTTCAAGATCCGGGGTTTAATATCAGTAGAGCTATCAAACTCGTACCTTTACCTCCCACCTGTGCCTGCTGGCATGTAACGGGACAGCTGAATTTAATAATACCCGTTGAAAGGTGTAGGGCTTACTCAACAACTTTCCCGTTTTCATTTCGCCTGAAATATTTACGGAACATTTCTATGCATGTAAGTTCAAGTGCACCAGCAGAAGAATACAGAAACGCCAGTTGCTGTTGGCTAAACGACAGTGTACCTCGCTTTATGTCACACAATCTGTACATAACAGGAAAACCCCCTCTACGTTTGAGGGCACGACTTTCTTTAGAAACGATGGGAACCACAAAGCGACACAGCATCACATCTCAGAATATCTCAACCCTCAGATCTACTAAACATTCAAAATAGTGATTGCCTAGCAACAAGAGACCCGGTGTGCATACTGCCTACGATGGTTCGATATGGAGACCTTCTTGACGGTGCGACCAGAATATCAAAACGTCCCCACCAAGGAACAGATGTTTGTATTCCGGCAGCAGTAAAAGAGGAATTGGAAATGTAATATGCGGAAGGCTTATTTCATGGGACTGACGACAGACTGGAACGAAGAGAAGGTTTGTCCTCATAAATGCGGAAAGAAGAGGAATTACTGCCAATATGAAAGGGAACCGATATTAGAAGACTTCCATAAAGAAGGAAGAACAGAAATGGAGCAAGATTCTCATGTGTTCTGAATCACTCCAATTTAAAGACGTGGCAACCAGAGAATAAAGTGCCTGCTTCGGTAATAATTCCCCGAGGGTCTCAATTATTCTCATCGGAGCAATATAAAATGATTAGCCCTGCAGATGACACGTCGAGTTAAATATAAAACCAAATTCTGTGGCATTATTATATATCCTCAGCAAATTCCAAAGCTTCAGACCTGCTGATAGACAAGTATTACTTCAGCGGGCAATATCCCAAACACGTTAGTAGACATACAAAACTGGCCGTCTGGATAACAGTACGACATGAAGAAGCAAAACACCACGGAAGTAAGAGTCCATGCATTCTACAACTCGGAAGGAGACAGCTGATCAGTCAGCTAAAGCAGGTTGTACCCTAGATAGCCACCCCTCGGTACGTATTAACTAAGAAACTACTTGGGTCCAAGTACCAGTTTCGACTAGATGGCAATGTGGACAAAATTCAGTCAGCAAGTAGTGTATTGAAAACTACACCACGGAGTAGCCTACACAGACACTGCAGACGATCGTTACTATCATATTAATTCATCTACAGCACCCATCCCTTCGTGTAGCAACGCTACAGATTATCCGTTGCTAATACAGTTACTACTGCTACTACTACTGCTACTACTACTACTACTACTACTACTACTACCACTACTACTACTACTGCTGCTGCTGCATCAAATCTCCACTACTAGTACTACTACTACTACTACTACTGCATCAAATCTCCACTAATAGTACTACTATTACTACTACTACTACTACCACCACTACTACTAATACCACCACCACCACTAATACTGCTACTACCACCACCACCACCACAAAACGTGAAGGGGTCCATAATTTCTCGTTCAAAGCAACATAAAAACCACAAGGCATTCACCTGACAAATAAATTAATCTCCTTTGGAATACCATCCACATTACAAACGCTTACGTGTGGCCCTGTTCCTTCTTTGGACGGCACAGAAACAAGAAACTTGCAGTAAACGATAGGGGACATTTCCCTTAACAACTATCTTCGAGCATTCAAACTATATTCGCGGATGATTACATACTGACAGCAGCCGCAATGGTATGCAAGTTGGCATTATAGTCATTGACGTCATACCAGTGACATAAAAGGCTTGTTGCTTTCCTTTTTATTGGCCTCACTTCACTTTCGTACCCCGCGTACGGAAGAACACAGTACAGTTTATCGGCGTCACTCAAACTGCCTGCAAAACTAGTATGTCTAGATACGGGTTGTGAGGTTAGTAAGGTCAATATTGGCTGCGTTAGACGAATGTCGAAATTGGCCGAGCAGCGAGCTGCATTGGAATAAATACTAACGGAAAGAACGAGAAGACACCGTAACAGATGGAGAGCTCATGAAGTATCGAAACTTAATGTAATGTGTGAGATGAGAATTAAGCGAAGACAGAAGTGGCATATTTTATTAATGCCCCACGTAGAAGGCAATTAATTCCTGGTACAGAATAATCGGAGGTGGAAGGAACAGAGGAATGGCAGCAAGACCAAGAAAGTTGAAAGATAAAGAAGTGGAAAGGCGGAAGTAAAGAAAGGGATCATCAGAATACAAGTGGATGGACAGATCTGCGTGAAATTCTGCTACTGCTACATCCAGAAATGAAGAAGAAGAAGAAGGAAAGATGATGATGAAGTGAAAGACAGGGAAATGGATTAATGAGCGGAAGGACTATACTTACTTAGAAAAAGAAAAGGACATTTACACAGTAAGGCATGAATGAATGGATGGTAGACAAGACAAATTAGGAAAGCACCTACTCAACGATACGCTGTCAGCATTCAGCGGTCAGCCTGTCCTTTGTATCTTCGTCATGACGTCACTTCCAGTTCCCAGCTACAGGTAGGACAATTTTATACTTTACCTGAAAACAAAGAGAAAGTCTTAAGTATTTTGAGTGGAATTTATTGCACCATTTATAAGTAAGTCAGTTTGTTCTGTAACACTTATTTTAATGAGAGACTCTATTACTGACATGGATAGTAGCGAATGCAAATGCTATATCACATGGTGATAAAAAGAAACCAAATTAGAAAAGTAAGTGAGATTTGAAGTTCCCATGTCGGGTGATAAGGAAACAGTGGCGTGGTTAGCTTTATTGGAATCCGGGACGAGTAATCACAATGACCCCCTCTAACAGAAAATAAGAACTTAAAAAAAATCACAATAATTTATTGGATTTCTGTTTATTTGGCTCAATAATTTAAAAATTGTTAGGCGTTTAAGAAAGACAAATCTTACACTCACAATATATACTGTTGCTTCCATTTTGCCTCCCCTTGACTCTGCCGCCCGGGGCGACAGCACTACTCGCCCCCTCCCCAACTACACCCCTGTTATAAAAGTTCCTGTCGTCTGGACTGTGACTTTGCGTAGCAGAAGTACCGGCGTTTCAAGAGATCGTGCTGCCTCCATTAACTACCATGATGATGGAGGCAAAAAGATCCTCCGTAACATCAGAGCACTTCTAACAGACCACAAGGAGTCGCATCTCACAGGTCTTCAATACAGAACACGTTAGACAGGGTTGCAGTCTAAATTACATTACAGACGCAAACATGTGTTTCTTCTTTTCTTGACCCCCATTACTAACAGAGCTAAGTCATGTTCGCAGCCACACTTATTTTTAGCTTACACTGGGGTTCAATTCCGGTTACTTAACCTTTTGTTTTCTCTCCTAATAATGAGCATTAATCTATCTGAACATTAATGCAAGTGCAACATCAGCTGACCCCACACGTGCGTTACTGCTGACAAAGTTACTGTCTGCGGTAACCCTGGCAATTCATTGTTTCAGTAAATCTGTGGATCCTGTCAAAGTCAGCTGACTAGGTGGATCGTGCTGACCCTATCGACACGGTCATCCAGACCACAAGTTGAGCAGTAAGTGAGCGGCTACTGTTTTTTGAATCAGTCAACCAACAAGTGTCTCAACCCACTTGATGGGAAATTGAACGTTAATCTTATGGTGCAAATTACACGTTGTAATAATTATCTCCACATCCTTAATGTCTGTGGATTTTTATAGCGGAATCTGAGTTTATGCAAAAACCCCCGCGAAATAAATAATATATTTCTTGGGTGCAAAAATGAAATTAAAATATTTAAAATACTGACTACAGTTTAAGGAAAAAGAACACAAAAAAGGCACAGTTGTTTCCGTCCACACCATGACGGCACGGAGAGGGAGCAAAGTACAGCTCCACTCATTCTGAACCTCGGCACTGAATCGATATGAGTTGCCCCGAACGCCGTACCCCGTAAAATAGCACCGGTGCCCATAGTAAAGAAGGCTAGGTGGGACCCAGATCCGACCTGGACGTTGTGGATAATAGGGAAAAAAAACCCCTTTTACCCCTCCTACGATTCGAAACCCGAATCGTCCATCCCACAGTCTAATAGGTAGTGTCACTATTCTACCTCGTCTCCAAATTTTTGGTAGTAGCGATTTATTCCGAAAAGAATTCCAGTGCTGATTACGCAAAAAGAAAGAATAGAATAGAAGAGAACAGAATAGTAATTGGGTTCAAGTCCTTTCGGTCCCAATGCACCTAGGACGCATAAAGATATAAAGAAAAATATAAATGCAATTAAAATTATCAAAATTACGCTTACCAATTTAGTTGAAAAGGAAATAAGCTTGCAACATGCCGCGACATTTCCACATTCAATACCCAACAGATTTTAATTCAAGTTATAATCCTTCACATAGTGCTTGTGTGATTGAGCCGGCAAGAACCTTCTCGTCAGCACCGACAAAATGGCTACAAAAAGAGGTCTCAGTCATCTGTTGACTATCATGACTGAAATTTCCTACATTCACATAGGCTACACAAGACAACAAATCCTGCTTCCATCTTCAGCCTGCATCCTGCTGTCTGTCCATGCAGCAGTCAACAATGTCAAGACAGCCGTCGTTCCTATCCCCCCTTGCTAGCCGGATGATTGAATGAACCAGAGGCAGTATGGACCGACAGCGGGGGGTGAAACGTCGGAAATGCGAACAGGGATGACAGTCTTGTTATCTTAGACCGGTGTTCGTACAGAAATGTAGACCTCCGGGACGATACGCAGTACGGCGGATTTCATTTGAATTCCACCTCTACGTTGTTAAGAGCCCGAATTCAGCACCGCTAAATAGCAAAGCCTTCTAACGGACCCGATTCTAAGCCAGTTTGATCCAAATCATACCCTCGCAACGTAATTCTCGAAGACCACTCTTAAGGTTTCACAACGAATTATCAGTCTTCCAAGTGGCCCATGCCAAATCTATATTAATATTTCGCAGGTATTTCTTGTCTGCTCCATCCGAGCTCAACTGCCAGAGTCCAAGACGAAGATATCACTTCTTCCGGCTCCTCTAACTCTTTCTCGATCGTCCCGAATCTCTCCGTCTTCGTTGATATTTCAGATATTCTTTTAGAAACACCCAACTTTTAAAGAAATTAATCTTTCTCTTATCTTGCACATTTACCCTTCATTTTTATTTTGCCTGTTGTCATATTATAATGGGCCTTAAATAAATAGTAATAAAGGGTGTTACCTGACTCCCCGTCTTAGGACACAGACCAGTGTCGGATTCCTGCAAACGCGGCAAAGAGAGCCACCGTGTTCCATTAAATACGGGCAAACTCTTCAATTGTTTTTCAAGAAGGACTCTACTACTTTACGTTCGTTAGGTAATTAGTCCACCCCGCAGACTAACAATACTTCGATATTTTAAATTGTTCGCTACCTTGGTCCATCTGGTGTCCAACAAGTATGACACATAAGATAAAATTACAATGGGAAGCTTCAGAAAGAACCAAGAAGCATAAAAACCTCCCCAGGAAAATACTTCCTCGTTTCAAACTATTAAAACGCTGTCAAATTAAAGATGATACATTTCGCGCCAACACAGCCCCATGTCCCTGCGAAGTCACTATAATGAGCTTCCATTTAACCAGAAAAAGTGACATGGGAGGGAATGGATGTGATGAGGTCTCGTGAGACAAAACCAGAAAGACAGCTGAAAGAATAAATAAGACGGGACATGTTTCTGTAAATAAGCCAGGTCTTTTGATTGAGACAGACAATCTGGTATCAATTTGCAACACAACGTTTGTGCCTGCTTACAACAACCAGAAATGTTGCTTTGCGTTTAAATAAAAGCCGAAATTCGAAGGCTAATTAGTCGCAAACCGAACGTGTGTAAACAAACCACAAGCCTTTGTCACAAAGTATAGTGCACTTTGATGGAAGCACAGTGCATGAAACTGCCCGTCACTGTGTAGTGGCTAACAATCCTGCCTCGTGATCACGACGTATCCAGTTCGAATCTCAACCTGGAGTCTGCCTTCACCCGGGCTTATCGTGATTTTTCTGTCACACCAGGCCAATTCTAGAAGAGTAATTCAAAAAGACGAACCTCAGATAATCCAACACTTTCTCCAACTCGTAATCCACAACCAACATGTCACTTCTATTCAACACGTAACTGTTTAATTACAAACACGGAATTCGGTCATCGAGTCATAACTGAATATTTTTAAGAAGATACAAAATAATGCAGTATTTTGCAGCGTCAAGTGGATCACCGGCTATGCACTACAAATCCTGCATGGTATGTAACTCGGGTCTGCTTAACGAACAGCGTGCACTCTAACCACAACGATAACTGCGCTGAACGCGTGTAAGTGATTGACTGATTGATTAGTACATGAAAGATAGTTCTTTCCTGGCGCCACAGCCCCTATTGGGCCAAGGACTCATCATTATCGAAGCTTCACGATCACACTCAAAACACGCCACACTCTGTAGGGCTCCTCAGGACAAGTGATCAGTCCGAGGCAGGGACCTCTACCTGACAACACATGACACTCACTACAGACAAACATCCATGTCACGGACGGGATTCGAATTCGCATCCCCAGCAAGCGAGCAGCAGCAGACCCACGCCTTAGAAGGCGCGGCCACTAGAATCGGCTATGCAGTAATGACTGCCTTTAACTGAGAGTTCTATAACATGGAGTAGGCCTAATTACGAGGTTTGAAGGTTGTGCAGTTGAGGCGACAGGAAGCGTGTAGGCTGCAACTGATTGAGGTTTCCTACTTGTTCCTAAGAAATGAGAGAAGACACAAGAGCATTGTCGATTCAAGAATTTTAAACAGATATTATGATACAGGTCACGCAGGACTCAGTCACACTTGGGCTACAAAAAGTGAGTAAATGTAGGCAAGGCCTAACGCTTCTGGTTCGTTGCTCTTCTCTTGTCTCAGATATTAATTGTACGTACTTTCCACAAAAGAATGGAGCAGTATTTTATCACCCACTATTACGATTATTCCTTATCTTAGTAACAGAATTAAAATCGACCACAATCGAGATACCAAATGATATGTCTTAAATGTTGATTTATCGAAGTTCACAAAAGATCATGCTCGATGCGCAAGTGTTTTTTTTTTTAAGTTTCAACTTGTACCTCACAGAAAACACAGTCCGTCCAAGTTATAAAATATAGACTCATAGTCTGATAAGTGGGTTTGTGTATGTATGGACATATAGTGCTGAATGGCAGGATGGTTAATGAATAACGAATTAGAAGGATGTGAAAGGAAACGGCCGTGTACTAATTGGAGCTTTATCTCGGCACATGTCTGGAGACAGTGAGGAAGACCACAAAATCCTCAGACGGGATAGCCACTTTACAGGTAGATATGTGTGCCCTGAAAACTGAAATTAAGGGTGGCCTCTTTACAGGTAGATATGTGTGCCCTGAAAACTGAAATTAAGGGTGGCCACTTTACAGGTAGATATGTGTGCCCTGAAAACTGAAATTAAGGGTGGCCACTTTACAGGTAGATATGTGTGCCCT
>Ga0131853_10014702_pt1 | contig 14335 bp, 16 predicted proteins | sample TergutLab28metaG_FD_92764 | JGI IMG/M metagenome (GOLD analysis project Ga0131853, IMG submission 92764) | Labiotermes labralis P1 segment gut microbial communities from Petit-Saut dam, French Guiana - Lab288 P1 (version 2) (version 2) | ecosystem: Host-associated > Arthropoda: Insects >... | reverse complement strand
TACAAAGTCCGCGACGTCAGCATCCTCCGACATAAAGTAGTCTGTCAGCAATAAATAAAAGTTCGCGTGTACGTGGCAGCAACAGTCGGTGTTGGAACAGATAAGTAATACTTTGACTTCTGAAGAAAGTGGAGGTCACTTGTACGGGAACCATAAGTACTGTTCTGACTGCATTTGAGGTATGTTATAGAAGATGTTTTAGGTGTGTCGATCCTAAATAGTTGTGTATCCTATTGAAGAGAGAGAAATCATGGCTCGCAGATTCGAGATAGTGGAATCGACTACGAGACAGTACAGGCGGTACAATGCCGTAGGAAGGCAGCTTACTGTGCGATTAATACCCCCTTCAGACAATACGAATCCCGTAGCACATTTCCTAGCCAGTGTGAACGACCTTATTGAGCATGCGTTACGCGATGTAGGTGTTAGTGATATGCTGGCGATGACCATTCAGAATCAGGTGAAACAGAATCACAAAACTATAGCAATTAATTTTAGACGGAAAGACCAACTATCCGGAGACGTGATGTGGAGCGTATTGGAAAAAGTCTCCCAGTCGAATTCTAGGTTCAACACCTTGGACACGTTAGTCGTAAACGTGCAGTCTGTCAAGATGCCTGTAGTGTTTGGTAAAAACTTACTTAAGAGCAGCGGCAGACCGTTCCCCGTAATGGCGCATCTCAATAGAAGTATAGTGTAAGTGAAGGCAGAAGAGAACTCTTTAGCACATGCTCTAGTAATAGCGATTGCAAACGTAGATAGACCCGAATTATAAGGCGTATATACTAGGCCGGAATATACGTCATACGGTCCAAACCCTACTCGAGACAACTGGTATAGATCACTCCAACGGAGATGGGATACCGAAATTAGCCTGTTTCCAGGCACACTTTTTAGGGTACAAGATAAATGTCTACCTCGATCTGGACGGCGATAACATCATGTGTGAAGAGCAGGTCGGCTCCCGTAAAAGACTTAATATACTTTACGATGATGCCGAAAGACATTATCTCATGATCTCTAACATTACTGTTGCCATGGCTAGAAGGTACGTGTGTAAAGGGTGCCACAAATCGTGTAGAAGTGATGTCACGCACGCCTGCAACCAGATGTGCCAGCGACTGTATTTCATGCCCCCCGTGCGCATTCTCTAACGTTCGAATACCGTGCTTAGAGTGCAATAGGCACTCGTGTGCGAACGAAAACAATATTGCGCGACGTGTGGATGAGCCGTGACGCACGGAAATCACGAGTGTAACAAGCGGTTTTGTGAGAACTGTAATCAGAACAAAGAAATATGTCACCTTTGATATATGAGACCCCTGAAGGACTCGTTATCCTCCGCAGGTGATAAGGTACTATACGTCTTCTACGATTTCGAAACGACCAAAAATACCGAGTACATGGGCGAGGATAAATTACACGTACCTATACTCGTTTGCGTGCAGCAGTTCTGTTCGATTTGCGAGGCCGTGGAAGACGTGGAAGACTGAGTGCAATGCGGTAAGAGGAAGCTCTCTTTCTGGTAAATTCCTGTGGTGGACTTGATTACATATCTAACTGAACCACGCCTCTGGACCAATAAGATCTTAGCTATAGCACATAATGACAAGACGATCGATCTTCATTTCATCTTTAATTGGGCGATCCTACTAAATTGGAAACCTGAAATAATTATGAATGGACTGAAAATTGTGGGTATTAAAGCGGAGCATCTGTTGTTCCTATATAGCTTGTCATTCTTCCCATGCCCTCTGCATATGCTGCCCGAGGCGTACGGTTTAACGGCTTCCAAATCGTGGTATCAACATTAATTTAATACGGAGGAAAACCACGACTTTATATGTCCCAATTCTAAAGCTTCGTATTTCGGTTTGAATGAGATGGGAGATTAGGAGAGGAGGGAGTTTCTCGCGTATTACGAGAGTCAAAATTGGAGCTTTTCGACAACAGGCACGAGCTTGAAAAATATTGACTTCACTGTCATAAGACAGGCCTTTTGAGTCTTTAGACGCGAATTCGTGCACATAGGGAACATAGACGTTTTTCTCGAGTCGTTAACGATCGCGTCGGCTTGCAATAAATTTTGCGTAAATGGTTTCCTGCAGCCCTACACTATCGGACATAAACCAACAGATTGGTACACTTGTAATAAGAACTACAGCAAGAAGGCGCTGATGTGGGTGTTGCATATGGAAGAGACTGACGGTGTGATGGGGACAGGCTGCCCGAATTGCCCCACTTTAGTGTAGATGGCTATTGCCCCGAGATAAGCATAATCTACGAGTTCTTTGCTTGCCACTTTCACGGCAACACGTGTCAGCCGTTCCGTGCCGTCACCACCTTAAGTGGCGATAAGCTAGGGGAAAGTCATGAGTGAAATATGTCGCGCTTGGAGCAGATAACGCGGGCGGGATACCTGGTAAAAGTACATAGGAAATGTGAGTTTGACGATGCAGGGAGGCCCGCTGTGCAACAGAGTCCGCTGCGGAAAATTGATGCTCTGAATGGGGGACGAAACGAGGCCATGTGTCTACACTATAATCAAGCGAGACTGAGAGCATTAATACGTCGACATCATGAGCCTCAACCCCTACATATGCAAGTACTTCAAGCTCCCCGTGGGCCATCCAATCATTCTTGTAGTCGATGCGTGTAAGGATAAAAGAGCGTGCCTGCGTATGGATGGCCTGATCAAATGTTCAATCGTTCCGCCAGAGAAATAGTCTATTCTCGCCCTCCTTTTCAGATGTAATAATAAACTAATATTTTGCCTGCGTAGAACGTGTGTCCACGCCTCCTCCTCGGTTGAGAATTGTGTGCATACCAGATATGAGGATCGTGCACTCACCTGTACGCGGGTAATGGTCGATGTGAGGCTAGCCGTTGAAAACGCGTACCGGATACTCTTGATATATGAGGTGTACGTGTATGAGGTTACGCAGTAAAACCCCGAAACCGGCGAGGGCGGAATTTTCGTCGCCTATATAAACACGTTTTTAAAAATGAATTCGAAGGCTAGCGGTTATCACGACTGGGTCCACAGTCCCGAAGAAGTGGACCGATATGTGGACTCGTTTTGGCAGAGTGAAGGGATACAGCCAGATAAGAAAGCAATCAGTTATAACGCTGCCAAACGGAGTCTGGCCAACCTCTGTCACAAATCAATGTGGGGCAAATTTACGGAGAGAAACGATCGATCAACGACGAAACAATTAAGAAGCCCAAAGAACTGTATGATGTTTTCCACCCCTAGCATCGAGGTGATGTACCTCGTGTGTGCCTACGATAACGTAGTCTGAATCGCGTGGAAGAATGGAGCAGAGATACAGGTGGTTAGTCTTCGACATACGAATGAGGAAATAGGGGCTTACGTCACCGCTGGGCCTAGGATATACTTTTACCGTTACCTTGACCGGCTTGGAGAGAACTTGTGTTACCGTGACACTGACTCTGTGATATATATTCAGCGGAAGGGGGACAGGACCCCCCCACTGATGAAACAGCAGACAAATTTTTGGACATGACATACGAGTTGCGCCCCTCAGAGATCATTTCGGAATTTACGTGTGGTGGGCCAAAGAAATATGCATACAGGGTGGACGATACTGTGAACTGGTCCAGGCAAACCGTCTGCAAAGTGTGGGGCATAAGTCTCAAATACAGCGCGTTGAAATTGGTAAATTTTGATTTCATCAGAGCCATGATTTTGAAAGGGGATGAACCAACTTTATAAATGTACATACGCAAAATAGGATGAAGCGAAAGAGGAAGGGGGCTTTGGAACCGTCTCTATTGTCACTGAAACCGAAGATAAGATATTCCGTATTTCATTTTTCAAGAAGCGGCGGTTAGGAGAAAATACGTCCCATCTGTTTGGGTATAAATAAAGGAGGGAGGGAGAGGGTCGTGTCATAAGTACCGATCATCCATGAGTGATGACGATGATCTGAAATTCAAGCATCCGTTCTCGTGTATAGTGAGCGGACCAAGCAAATCCAGGAAAACGTCGTTTTGCATACGGTTGTTACAGAAATTCGCCGCCCTCTACACCAAACGAAAATTCGGTGGCGGTATTATCTGATTTTACAGTGAGAAGACTGCTTTTCCCAAACCACTGCTGTTGACCTCAAACTATACATATCACGAGGGCGAACCGGAGAATTTTCGTGGTGGCGGTAGCCCGCGCCTTGTGATCCTAGACGATTTGTTAAACGACATCTATTCCAATCAAGTGTGTGAATTGTTTAAGAGAGGCAGCCATCACAGATATATCAGCGTAATTTTGATACGTAAAATTTGTTTCATCAGGACCGCAACTGTATAGATATATCGTTGAACGACCTTTATGTCGTTGCGTTGAAAAACGTCAGAAATAAGAAGAAGTTTATGTATTTGGCAAATCAAGTGTATCCTGAAGATAGTCTTGGCTTATATAACGCCTACCTGGATGCGACAAAAAAACATCAAGCTTACCTCATCTTAGATTTGACACAAGGCACGGATGACGGTCTGCTGTTTCGAACCAAGATATTCCTGGAAGAGTATCTTCCAGTCGTGTAATCCGGCATAGGCGCTGAAGCATGTGAAGTCGAATTACCACGCCCTTCACGTGCTCAAGACAATTGAATCGAGATTACGTAAAGCCCTCATAACTAATTGTAATAAGGAACTCGTGAACTGTATAAGCGAAAGTGTGTTAAGTGTTCTGAAGAGGAATATAATATCAGATTTAACACGCGTCTGTAATAAAGACACAATTCAGCGCATCGCAAGTTCGCTGACAGGCACGTGTCGCTCTCTGCCAAGAAGCAGCTCATGGTGCAGCGCGTGGGTATCTGCTGCCCCTAATGAGCTCCATACTGCCAACCATCGCCACCTCAATTTTATAGCGCCGATAAACATATTACGTAGAATGTACCCCATCCCAGCCGATAAATACTATATGGGCGACGCCAACCCTCGCCTCGCGATCGTGAAAAGAAACGTACAAACACCATCGTTATGAAGAGTGGGTTAAGATTCATCATAAGATTCGCGAGGCCGATATCAGACGGAAGACGCGGACAAAGGCTATCTCTGATTTTCTTCGACGAGTGGTGCCCGACAGTGCGCTGCCCTACCATGAGCCTGAGCTAAGCAAACAACTGTTGATTGTCCCTAAAGTCGAGGCGAAAATTCAGCGGCACCCTTCCACCCTTCCTTCGATATTTAGAGAGATAGAGACCCCTATATGAGAGTATAATGATGACGTCAGGGAGGAGGAGGTGGCTCAGACGGAAGAAGAAGAAGAAGAAGAAACCGTAGCTATTCCCCCGAGACGTTTTCTCGTCACACAATACAGTATACGCGAGGATGGCGAGCAATTGATGATTGGTGATTTCCCAGTATTTATAGATGCCGATGACAATATCACAATTAAGGGACAGTGTTTATAGGTACGGAGGGGTTGAGGGAAGTATTGTCGCGTAAGAACTTGCATACGCAACCTATAGACAAGTAGGACTTGAAGACATAAAATATATTGATATTGACTAACGCTCATCTGACTAGATATCTGGCTGGCGATAACATTGGTATAACGCGAGGAAAGAAGTTTCGCGATGTAATTGCGCCTCCCTTCGCGAAAACGAAGGGATGGTGTGTCGAATCAGTGTTAGGTCTAAATTGGTAAAGTATTAATAAAAACTATTAGCAGATTATATTACGACCCGACGGACCGTCGGCTTTCTCGACCATGCGGAAATTTCGGTCGGCTACGGCCACGGCGAAGAACGTTGAACCGACGTCTGCTGACGTCATCAGAACCTATTTAGAGAAGCAGGATGTCTATAAGCTTCATAGACCGGTGAGGAAGCGTTTTGCACCTTATCTCTCTACAGTGAATAACGTGAAGAACATGTGGGGGTTCGATCTGTTGCATGTACGGACCTATGCCAAATATAATAATAATTACAGACACATTCTTTCGGTTGTAGATGTATTCTCGATATTTTTCATCTGATCCCTTTGAAGGCAAAGAGCTGGCCTTCTGTCGAATCGGAATTTCGGTTCATATTTAATCAACCTAAATATTCGAAAGGACGTCGCCCAATATGGGTGCGCTCTGATAAGGGCAAGGATTTCTAAATGAGCGTTTTCAGGACATGTTACGGGACGAGGGGGGCATACAGTTTCAGGTGTGCAAGAAACACGACTTGTAGCGTGCAGTATTGGAACGCGTGCATCGCACGATGCGCGATAGATTCTGTAAATATTTTACGTATAAAAAACATACAGCTATATCTATGTCCTGCCGGAGTTTGTCAAAGCCTACAGTGACACGGTTTACTCGACGAGAGTAATGGCGCCCTTGTGAGTCGCCGATTCGGAACTGCTGGCGATATGGAAGAGGATGGAGGAGGCCCAGTGGCGTGTTCCCTTCGCGAAAGCAGCGGTGTTTCGTTTGGGGCAGCACGTTCGCATCAGCAAAGAGGTAATGCAATTCGCCAAAGGTGCCGAACAGAATTTCAACACCGAAATTTTCAGGGTCAAGAAAGTTATCGGTAGGCGGCCGTGAGTCGTGTATGATATCAAGGATTTAAATGGCACGCCAATCGACGGTCAGTTTTATCGCCAGTAACTGAACCCCTTACGAATGACTGGTAGGACCGTCTATAAGATAGATAAAATACTGGCCAAGTGGGTCAGACGATGCATTCGCGAATATCTCGACCACTGGCGATGTTACAATCAGAAATTCGACTCTTGTGTGCCTGCAGCTAGCGTGACGAATATCTGAAGGTATGGCGCCGCAGAGCCACTTTTACGTCACTCTGTTCAACAACGCCACCGGCGACAGAATATGAACACCGATTTCACGGTGTAACCGGTTCAGCCAATTGACCTGGATTGGACATCTAATTGGGAGGTGGGCCTGAGTGAAATGTTGTGTTCCTCGACCGCCCAGGGAACACGTGCCCTAATATATTTTAACATGATATCGCCGCAATTCGTGGGCGACAGCACCGTCCGCAGTATGCGGACATACGTTTTCCCATAACAATCATCATCGTGATAGCACTAGTTTCAAAACGTATATTACGTGCCTGTCGGGCAGCGGAGATTTCAGGACATTCGAATAGAATTCCTGACGACCAAAGGGCTGCACATCCCCTTCGAGGACAGCAGGACACCCAGAAAATTGTGCTTCATTTTCGGAAAAATTACAAGTGGTAGGAAACATATATAAAACGCGACGTCGCCGTCTTCAGTAGGACATTTATAGCTATGCATGCTTTAGAAGTGTACTACCTCAATTAGACGGCTCGCGGCCTATCTACTCCGGTGAACGGTTACGTCTACTCCGCCCAGCTCTAGCTTCAGCGAGCCCAGGGGATCGGCAATTTTTTCGGCAGCCTCTTCCGCTGGTCCGCCCGCTTCTGTTGAGCGGGCCAAAGCAGTGGGGCGCGAGACGTTGCGTAGCTTGGTCGAAATTTTTACCGATATAGCTGAACGTTACCCTATCGCCGTGACGTCCGCCGCGTATATAGTGTCTAAACACGTGACTAAATCTATCAAAAAGGTGATTAGCAAATTTAGAGGCCGAGGCCGCAAACGCGCCCTCGGTGAGGCTCTAGAGGGAGGTAACAAATAGAGTAGTAGGAAGGAGCCAAAGCGTGCCCCGAGAAAAAAATAAATAGCGACAACTCTTCCTAGTTTCATTTCAGTCACTCTTCAGCAGTCGATCATGTCTGCCGCCGCCGCTGCCGCTGAGATACTTTCCGTCAGTAGCGAGTTTGACATCTTTGAACTTAGGCCTATAAAGACGTCTGCGGTCGCGATAACAGAGGTCGTATACAAACCGAACGCCACCGTCGATCAAAATGATCTGGAATTTTTAATACATTCCGATAACGACACATAAATCGATTTATATATCAAATTGTACGTCGGATGTAAATTGATATCGGTCCCCGGAAAGGATGTGGATTTTTCGGACTACACTGGCGTGACCAATAATTTCCACCACTCCCCCTTTAGTGAATGTAACATCACTCTTAATGGCGTTAACATTACGCAGGCCAGCGAGCATTAAGAGTACCGTTCATATTTCCAGAATCTGATGGCCTATGTCTCGGATGCCGCAGCCACACTTCCCTCGAACGCCTACCTGTATCTCGATACTGGCGACATGCAGCCTGTCGAACTCTCTGCCGAGAATGTGACCGCCGTGAATAACAAGGGATTCATCTTTGGTTGGAACATGTTTAGCGCGAGTAGGGAAATCCAGCTATTTGGGCGATTATATAGTGACGTATATAACGAGCCACTTTACTTGCTGCCGAGCGTCAGGTTGCATTTCAAGTATACGGAGTCCCGACCCAGCTCCTATCTCATGAAAAAGAGCGTCGATTCAAAGACCGTTTTCAAATTTCAGGACGTCAAATTACTAGTCAGGTGCGTCAAGCCGAACCCCGTCGTATTGCTGGCTGTCAATGTGATATTGAAAAAAATGGGGAGTCTCGCGCGCTATAAGCTGACGAGAGTCGAACTCAAGACGTTCGCATTCGCGGCCTCATCGAAATCGCTCTCCATAGAAAACGCCGTCCTGGATCCGATTCCGAAACTTCTGCTGTTCACTATGGTTAAGAACAGATTTTAACGGTCCGTTGGACAGCAACCCATACGAATTTCAGTATTATGACATCAGCGATTTTTCGCTATTTGTGAACGGTAAACATTTCCATAACGAGAGCCTAACTCTGAACATGGGTCATGAAAACACTTCCGTCATGGGCTACAGGACGAAGTTCCAGGCGTCCGACATACACTGGACTACAGATAACACAAAATATGTATATAAACGGCTTTTTCATGTTACTCTTATATCTCACACCTGATAGGGTGTGTCGGAGGGTCATGATTCCCACCACGAGAACGGCAGTATCAGGATCGAATTAAAAATCAATAAGCCATTTCCCGAAGCGATGACGTCCCTGTTGTACCTAGAATTCGACAATTCAATCCACATAGTTTCCAACGTTTAGTGAAGAACGACATTTGAAAAAATGGACACAGTGCAAGTACTGTCTACGTTGCGTGACGTCAGCTCTTTTCTCGACGTCTAACCCTCCTATCTCCTACCGCAATGAAACACGCAAAACACCATCACCTTCATCGTCAATGACGTTCCCCAAACAGAGGGTGGTTCACGAAGGCTTCTAGTGCCTTCTAATTTGTTTCGTATGGCATCGTACCGCTCGTAACCAGCATCCTGGCTCTCATCAAACGCAACTGCACGACCTGTGAGTATAAAAGGCGACAGTTGCGAGGCCTGACGAACGACTTGTACGGGAAGTATTGCTGCTAGTTTGCCCTCTACATGGATAGGGGCTACACGACCGAACAGTTTATCTTCATCTTCAATGCACGCAAACATGCAGACCAGCAAGTGGAGCGGCTGTTGACTAAAGAATTCGGGGTCTAGATGGCTCGGCGCGGCCGCGGTCAATGCTGTCGAAGCTGTATCTAAACTTAGGTACTCTGCACGAAAGTGGTTTTTTCTAATCTAACATGGCTGTAGGAGGGAATGACGTCATGGTAGAATTCGAGTTTTTGCGGGAGCGCCAGAATAAGACGATCGTCAAGGAATTGAACGTGGCCAGCGCCGCAGCGCCCGATACGTTCTGTTTCAAAAGCTCCTAAAAGGTGGCGGATCACGGCTCGTCAGAGAAGGCCTGATTTGGGCAGTCGGACATAGAGAATATAAGAATTGGATACGGTCCTCACTGAGGCCGTGTCCGATTTCGCACACCTCTACGACTACGGCGTCCGTAAATGTACATCCCTCTCCGGACTGACGGGACGGCTGATCCATAACCTACAGGATTTCGCGGGCCAACTACCGGTCTCATTTAATCACAAACGTTGGTGTACATTGCAATGCCACAAGTTTCCCAAATTCTCTTGCGCAACGAAAACCACGCATTCACTCAACGATTGGTTAATGTAGTATCTGCTGAAGAAGGATTTTTTCCAATGTTCACCTAATATTAATCGTCATTCTGCCGAATTTGTTGCAGCTCTATACATTCCCCGATCGAGCAAGTCCCACATCATTGTGCTGCTGCTGCGATGGCTACTAGTCAACAACATGCTACTAAGAGGAAACGCGCCCTGGAGCAGTTGCTGCCTGACGTCTCGTTCGACATCTGCCCATCCTGGCCTGCCAGTCCAGCCCTCGAAATGCATCGTGTGCTGCTGAGGCCTCAATTTTTCATCAACTCCGACAGGACCATGTACATGTCTGTCGGATTCTATCCTACACTCGACAATCAGCCGCTGGTGGAATTCATAGCCATACGTAGCGGCGGGTCGAATTGCATCGTTCCCAAAGACGAATATACCGACACGCTGGCGGACTGTCTGCCCAAGGTGCTTGTTTCCGTGTGCAATGAACGGACCGGTGCGGGGTGCGTGAGCGGTGCCTTCCGCCTCTCACCGCCGAAAAAATACGGATCGGCAAGATTGTATTTCGGCACACAATATGTTAGCTTAACTATACTACACCTACAATATCTCGCCGGAATGTTTCACATAGTGCAACAACAATTGCGCCATTACACTACCGCTCTGCCTAACGTACTGTCGTTTGTGACATCGTCGGTAAATTAAGTGACGTATGTCGAACCCATGCCTAGAAGCCAGTGATCTCGTAGGTTACCGTCATCTGTTCGAGGAACATGTGACAGCTGTATAAATTTATGTACCACTAATGCTTAAGCAAATAAACGCCTCATTTTATACGATTTGTGTGTTTTCTTTAGTGTTTATATATATTGTTAAAAAAATATTGACTGCACTTATCATTCTTTGCTCCATACACCGCCACGCCTTCTTCACACAGGAGCAGCAGCAACAGCCACCGGCGAGGATAGAGCAACCACAGGCTCCCTAGGATGCAGCAGCGACCATGTAGGTATAGTCCGACATCAGTTCTCTCTCAAGGGGTTTTACGCACATGTTACTGGATGATGAACTCATGATTTAAATGCGTAACATCTCTTACGTTCACATAAAGACCTGTGTTTGAGGAGCTTCTGCTTAGGACTTCTAAAATGCCTGTCGCAGGAAGGATTCGAACGTCAGACAATCCGCTAGGAGGTATAGCCGCGCAGTCACTACATATTTGGTAGTGACTGCGCGGCCGGCCCCTGAGCGCATTCTTGGGCGTTAGAATCCCCGTGTTAATTGCAATAGGAACTTCAGAACCCGTCAGCAGAAGCACCTCATTCACAGCGGCTATGTATGGAAACGTAAGCGATGCTGCACGTGTGTATTCGTGACGATCGTGCTGCAACATGTGCTTTGAACTTTCAATAAAACTCACTGCTCTGAGGTATCATGTACCTACTTCACCTACCTCCTGTCTAAACAGTAGCAGCTTCTTTCGCGATGCACTCACAGACGTCCGCCACCAGCAGCTTCACGATGCACATACACAATGCTATCCTTGGGGATGTACCACACACTAACAGCTTCGCGAAGCAAATACGTAAGCGCCAACAACAACAATGTTATGTTGGGGCGGGGTTACGATTTATACAGGCCACTAGGCGTCAATTTCCCCTTCCCTCATTCCATATATCACAAGACCCTGATTGATTCTATGTTACGTCAATGGTTTCACACTTAGATGTCTGCGTCAGTTGGTGACATCACCTTCCTACTGACAGCCTTGCTGATATTGCAGAAAGAGGCACGCTCCTATACCTATTTAATTACAGTTAGATAAGTAACAAGGTGAACGTGCTTATTTACAATTCTAACTCTGCGCGTTACTGGCAACGGTTTTTTCTCAGACCAACGATGAATTATATTGCTCATGGACTGTCACAGGGGTGACCAATACACTTCCCTTACGCCTCTTAACATACATATACGATAGCGGGTGCGAAATTTTGACATGCCACTTTTCGGTGTGAGATTTTATCTTTCATACGGTGTGTCACATCGACTTTGGAACTTACCGTGCACGCGAATTTCATTTTGTCCATTTTAACCTTCTCTTCATAAAAGCACACAAGGGAGCCTTCTCCTCACCACACGTTGAGGCACCACCCTCTACCAATTCAAAACACGGCACGCCCGCCATATAGTACGTTCATTGGTTCCAAACTTGAAAGGTTGGAACCCGGGGGCCCGCAGGGTCTCCAGTGCCTGGAGGAAGACCAAATTGGACGACGTCTGACCCAAACCTCGCCGATCCATATTTACTATTATTATTATGCTAAAGAAAATGTAATGCCCGGGACCTTCCCTGCATCACCTCGGAAAGACCAAAATTGGGTGGCGGCGTCGGCGGCGGCGGCTGCCGACACCCTCAAATTCAAAGGCCTTCTCACACTAGAGTCGGCGTTAACAGACTAAAACCTGTACTTTTAAATAATATTGCGCAAGAACGAGGAATGCCACGGCATCACTTACGTCCTTCTTGCTATAGCGACTACAGAGGAACCTCTACCAGACTAAAGGTTGCATTCTATCTTTTAAATAATATTGTTCATGTACGAGTAATGCTACTGCCTCATTTACGTTCTACTTGCGCTCATCTCTAACATCAGAGTGGAGGTGGGGTAACACAGCTATCAGACTGTATGGGAGCCTTACACATTTTCTAATATATTGCGCTCAAGAACGAGTAGTGCGCGAGAAGCATTTAGGTCATCCTTGCACTCCACCTTACCATTAGCGTAGTTGTGGCTATGGAGGAACCGCAGCTACCAGACTGTAGGGGGCCTGAAACACTTTTCAATATTATGTGCTCAAGAACGAGTAGTGCGTTGAACGCATTTGGGTTATCCTTGCCCTCAACCCTACCATCAGCGTACGGGTGGCTACGGATGGAACACAGCTACCAGACTGTACGTGGGCCCGACAAACTACTTAATCTTATGCGCTCAAGAACGCGTAATGCCTGGTGACGAATTTACGCCATTCTTGCACTCAACTCTAACATCAGGGTAGGGGTGGCTACAGAGAGAACACAGATACCAGACTGTACGGAGGACTCACTTAGTTTTAATATTATGCGCTCAAGAACGAGTAGTGTGCGGGACGCATTCAGGTCATCCTTGCACTAAACCCTACCATCGGCGTAGGAATGGATACGAAGGGACTGCAATACCAGAATGTACGGCGGCACCATTCCTTTTCAATATTTTGCTCAAGAACGAGTAGTGCACGGACGCATTCAGGTCCTCCTTGCTCTCAACCCCAAACCTCTACCAGTCTGCAAGGATACCACGCTAACAAACTGTACTGGGGCTTTGCCCATTTTTGTTTTTTCCGGCCAACTGCACACCCATTTGTGAATTTTGGGCCCGGGGAAATTGTCCCTGGGCAGACCGAGGCTGCATGCTTACTACTAGCCATTTCCCGAGGCGATCACATGGCTGTTGTACCTAGAATTCGACAATTCATTCCTCATATATTTCTAACATAAATCACGACCTACTTTTTTTAAAAATGGAAACCGTGCGGTTACTGTGTATTCTGCGTGACGTCAGCTCCCTCGTCGATTTCTACCCATCCGATCTCATGCCACAATCGATAACACAAACCACCACCGTCATCGTTAATTTCGAACCTCACACACAGGGAAGTTCACGCTGGCTAGCCGTGCACTACCAACCCAAATTTTCGAGTGCCTACTACTTCGAATCTTATTGCAACCTACCGCTTCTACCCAGCGTCCAGGCATTCAATAAACGCAATTTCAGGACCTGGGATTTTAAAAGGCGACACCTGCAAGATATGACGACCAACGTCTGCGGAACGTACTGCTGTCCATTCGCCCTACACATTGATCGAGGGCTACAGGCCGAAACAATTCATCTCCCTCTACGATGTTTGCATCCGCACATACCGGGAGGTGGAGCGGTTATTCAATACCGAATTCCTGTCCCTGATATCTCGTGGCGGCTGGGGTCAATGCTGCCGCAGCTGCCTGTAAAAGTAGGTACTTAACGAGACTCTATTTATTCCTAACCTATCATGGCTGGCGGCGGGAGGGATGTCGTGATTGATTACGAGTTCTTGCGGCGGCGCCAGAATGAGACGGTGGTAAAGGAATTGTGCGTGACTGGCGCCGCCGCGTCCGAGACGTTCCGTTTCAAGAAACCCTACAAGATGGACGATCACGGCTCGTCAGAGAACGGTCTGAATTGGGCCAATTGCACACGGTCCTCACTCAGGCCGTGGCCCGTTTCGCACACATCTACAACAACGGCGTCTCAAAATGTACATTCCTCGACGGACTGACGGGACTGCCGATCCATAATCTAGAGGATCT
>Ga0131853_10014699_pt1 | contig 14336 bp, 3 predicted proteins | sample TergutLab28metaG_FD_92764 | JGI IMG/M metagenome (GOLD analysis project Ga0131853, IMG submission 92764) | Labiotermes labralis P1 segment gut microbial communities from Petit-Saut dam, French Guiana - Lab288 P1 (version 2) (version 2) | ecosystem: Host-associated > Arthropoda: Insects >... | reverse complement strand
TGTGCTAAAATTAAAAAAATAATTCCGGCGCCAAAAGGTTAAATATAGTTACGAGTTTATTTCTGTCTTGGTGCTCATGCAAATTCGACTCCATTACAAAATAAGAAAAGAGTGATGAAATGTTAAATTTAGTTTAATATTAGAGAAAGAAAATACGAATACGATGGATATGCGCAATAGATTTAAGTGGCTCCGAGTTTCGCTCATATGGGATATTTTTAAAGATTCAAAAACTTCAGCGAAAATTTATTTAACGCCTGTACTACATATCATTCACTTCTGAAGATTTATTTATTTGGGTAATTGGTTAATTTTATATAAAAAAGTAAGCAAATGGCCTTACCGCAGGCCCATTCGGGACAAACAACGTTTTGAAATTGCTTAACGGCGATATGTTAGGATTGCAACACATCATATTATTAGTAGGCTTATGTTTTACTGTGTGTATTTCAATTATAAGTATAATACAAGTAGCTAATGAAAGAAAGTTTTCGAACTAATTCGCAAATTTCAAATCATTCTGAACTTATATTACTTACGTGCCCATAATTTCCTCCATGTACAGAAAGAGGCACGAAATGCGTTTCTGGAGTTTTGTATCGATAAAGGTACGAAACCTGTAAGGTACTGACAGGATGTTGATGTAGCTTGTGAACCTAAATAATTGTCCACAACATCATGTAAAAAAATTTCTATGGCTTTTTTTGCCTTGAATGTTGATCATCAACTTCGACACCATTGCTTTATGTAGATCAGACTGGGTTCATCCTTTATCATGGAATTGCTTGTTGTTTCTAAAAATCATATAGAAAAATCCATTTTATTGTAACACTACCTCAAGGACTCCTTGATGCTCGCCTTCAGGTACCTCAGTTCATTCAGAATGTCTGACGTAACTGGTTGATCCTTGCCAGGTACACATCGCTGTATCTCTTCAAACAGTATCTGCTGTTTGTCAGAATTCTTAGCCAAGTTATGAAGGGCAGCAGCACTGAAGTAGGAGGTCTGAAACAGAATACAGAAAGTTTGTGTTATAAGTCAGTTACTCTTAGAAAAGTAGACACTTATATCGCTTCTTTAAACACATTACTTTGTATTACGTCATGCAGTTCACCATAAAAGATTGTGCCTACGTTAGTTATGCACTTTTGTTACAAGAGTGAAATAAGGGTTGTTATGATGGGATTCACAGTAGAATATTAAGATGCGTCTTAGGTAACAATTTTGCGAGAACTTTAGCGGAACGGAGCAGGATTACTGTCGTGTTCATTTGCGATGTTAAACACTGAAGTGCACTACAGTGACTAAATACCCATGACTATTAAGCTATTTCATACAAATCAAGTGGTTAAAATTTTAATAAACCGATATTTTTATATTTACAGTTGGTTGTCATCAGGTAGGCATTATAGAAATTCTGTGACTATATGCATTGAGATGTCCAGTAGAGCACGCGTAGAATTAACAGTTTTGTTATGCAAGAGAATTGTTATGTAATGTAGCTGTCACTACTCGAAGGCCAAGATGTTCTGGGCAATGTCTGAGTTACGTCAGTTGTTCAAACACCTAAAAGGTTCGTGGTAACCATTTCCGTATGTATAACCTTAGAAAGCCGAACTATTGCCTCTGAACACGTTAAGGAGTACAAGCAGCTCCAAAACGTTGATTCGCCCGAAGGTTCTATTTGGATACGACTCCCAATGGACAACGTACACATTCATAATAACTGTGATCGCAGAACTGCGTGCAGTAACCAGAGGCAGGCCGACTCGAAGTCATTCCATTGATTTTGGCTCCGATACAAACTTTTAAAACAAAAGTGTCAGCTGTGGATATGTTATCGACGAGTATCGCCCTGCTCCAATTTTAAGTACGAAATTGTGAATATATTTTATACACAGTGAATGTGTTTTTTCATTGTGAGGCGTCAAATTAATTTGCATCCCTCCTATACCCACTCCCAAGGAAAACAGTACAGTAATATACCCGAAAATTTAAGTCGACTTTAAGCAAGCGGAGGTAAAGAATAACTTATTATGAGAGGGTGTTGTCCCACCAAGTCAACCCTCCATATGTTGAGTAAAAAGGTAAAAGGTAAAGTGATCCCGTTACAGGCCCGGTGTGGCTCAGAGAGTGGGTGGAGTTATAGCTCTATTCTTCCATGACCGCGGCACTAGAAGGGGGTGAGTGGTCAACAGCACGCCCCGGCCGCAATTTACCCCCGGGAAAGACCCGGTACCCACTGTACAGGAGGGTGGGTGGGCCCTAGGGTCGGTCTGGAAGGGCGGAAAATCTCGTCCCCACCGGGATTTGATCCCGGACCGTCCAGCCCATGGTCAGTCGCTATACCGACTGAGCTACCCGACCCCCCTCCACATGTTGAGTAGGAGATTCAAATTCATGTAAGACTGCAGCGCTTCAGTGGCTCCGTAAGCAAGAGTACGGTTGGACCACAACCTATTTACGTATGACTGACGAGGGATGATATGTTTCTGTATATTAAAATATTTGTGTGATTTACACGATGAGTCAAAATTATGTGAGCTGCTGCATAAATGTTTTGGTGATAAAGTAACAAACATACTGAAATGAAACCCCTACAGTTGTAAAGAGCAACCGAAAAATTTATTTTGCATACATTGCTTGTGAAGTAACTTCAGGTCTGGCCTTTAGAATATAGCACATGCATGGAATGACGACTGATTCAGAAAGAGGGGATTTGTGGGCTGGAGTTCCCTTCGGCTAAATCTGTGACAGTTGTTCACAACATCTGAGAAGTAAGGTCGAAAGTAATTCACAAGCAGCGATTTTGACCAGAAAGTGGTACGAAACATTTGTGAACGCAGCTTGCATCTGTAAAGGGAAGAATTTACCCAGATGGAAGCCGAATGCAGGAGCAATTGGTCGTGTTCAGTAGGCTGGTTTGATGTGTCCAAGACCACGTCAGGCTAGCCGAAAGTTTAATTCTCGCGGAAAATTCTTCAAAGACTTTTCCTGTCCACCCTTACCGACTGAAAATGTTGCCAACACTGCCAGCACCTAACACCAAACAATAGAATGGCATGTATTGAATGTTTTTGCGCTTGATGGACCATATTACAGGAGATGAAACATCACTGTCAATCATTCTTTGTGGGAAGCATCCTCTCTGCGCATGGGCAAGTGAAAATCCTCGCGCCGTGATTGAACACATAAGGTGCATCTCAAATGTCATCTGTTTTGTGCTCTGATGTGTGAAAGCGTATGGAACATTTTCTAGGCGGAAAAATGTTTGAAGAATTTATCTATCCTGATATGTAGGTGCTGTGGTTAATGGCATGGCTATTTAACAACAAACCAAATGTTGTTTTCAATACGATGGAACGCCACCGTATATCCACGGTGAGGTGTAAACATTCCGGAATAGGCAGTTTGATGAACAGCGGTTCGGCCGAGCAGGTTCAACTTCCTGGTCTCACCGATCTCCACTTCTGAACCTTTCGACTTTCTCTTACGTGACTCTTTTTAAGAAAAGGTTTACGATCCGCAATGCATAAGACAGCCTCTTTTGTGCTAAAGTATGTTGGGCTCGAAGTTGGACATTTTTTTATAGGTGCAGGGAAACATTTGCAGCATATATTGAACTCGCACGAATTATATAAAAACTTCTTGATTTGCTCTTTACAACAACGTGAATTCACATTTTGTGCGGTACATGACCATGGTCTTAACAATATGTGCCATTAAATGTATTGCACTATGACGCAAAAATTAGTAATAATTATATAGGGGTCATGTAGACCTCACGATACAGATCAGACATCCGTAGAAAGTTCAAACCAGAAATCTGAAGGAAAGGCATCTCTGGAATACTTTGGTATGTGTGGTGTAAAATTTTTAAACTTGGTCTTAATGAAACTGGTTTCAGAACAGGAACTAGTGACCGACTGTTCTAATCGGATTTAATTTTAGGGCTTTATGAAAGACGATTTTTTTTTGTACAACTAAAATGTTAGTTTCTCAAAACTTCTGCTCCAGTTAGTTAGTTACCGTGTCAATTCCTGCCCCCATCACACCCAGCGCCATGACCACCGCAGTTCTTGGGTCAGGATCTATAATAAGCAGCTTCTCCAGTACTGTCAGTTCCCTGTCGCTGTCCTCCGGCATGGCCTTCAGTCGCTTCATGGCCTGGTTGATGTACTTCATCGAGAATCTGTCGAAAATGCAACTTATTTCTATGAAAATGTCGCCTTATGCTCGTACGCAAGGCATGCTTCCCATGAATCTGTGTCTTTCTGTCTAGCTACGTATCTGTCTATGCACAAAGGAAATTTTTACCTATCAATTTTTCTATTATGCATGTCCTCATCCGTTTTCTGCCATAATATGTTTTGTTAAGTTAATTCATTAATATCGTAGAATATCTACAGTCAATGGTAGACTGGTTAGCGAGAAATGAATTTTGAATGATACGGTCGGATACTTTCAGGCCAGAGCTTAGTCACTGTCCCGGAATATGCTAGATTTTGTGAGGAACAAAGTAAAATGTCAATCAGGATTGCAGTCTTCGGGCCGATATTTGAAACTAGGACGTTCTGATTACAAAGCAGTAGTAATGCTTTATGTGACAGTAACGTAAAATTTATTGATCGACTGCAAAATCAATACTAAAGTAACTGCTTGAAACCCGGTTGTAACTAATTATGGGACCATCTGTAACATTAAGAAATTGAATGTTGTTATGAAATAAAGTGAAATGCCAACTTGATGCAACTAGGTAATTTTATTGATGTTTTCTTAGCTCGACATGTTTCGGGTACATACGCTCATTATCAGGAGCATTAGATGTTGAGTTGCAGCATATGGTTTTCTGCGCCGAGTTTTTGGATGGGTGGTGGTCTTGAGAGCCGCTGCGTAAGTCGTGTGTACGGTGCGGATGGTGCCGTGCGACGGCACCATCCGCACAGTAAAAACCGGGTTAAAGCACAACTGTGCTTTAGCCTGCAGACACTACTCCAGCAAAACCGCATTTAACCTCCAACATTCCAACATACAGCAAACCAAAAACGAAAAGACCAATGTGGAATCAACATCATAGTCGCGAGCTCCTGATGATCTATATAGTAATGACCGAAACATATTCAGCCTATAAGAAGTACAATAAAATAATAAGTGGCATCTAGTTGGTTTTTTATACTTCATTTATCACAAAGATGTACGGTCCAATAAACATCAGATTACACACTAATGTCCTTATATCTTCTTTTTTCTCTCAAAAACATGTGGACATTTTCAACAATCCAGAATTCAGTGGAGTTTAGAATTGTTTTCTCTCCGTGCACTACATCAAATCAGTTTATGTTATATGCATTTTACGCAGGCATCTGCAGCTTTTAAAATTTTCGCCATGTTGGTGAGCTCACGCATTTACACACAGGAATCCTAGTCTCCACTTTGTACAAACAGTATTTGAGTGCAGTCTATCATCTTCTGAGGCTCAGAATCTGATGCAAGATTCGCGTCTAGGCACCCGAGGCGTGTATCCAGAGCGATATACACAATAGTTGTTGAAGTACAGGAGATAACACGCTATTTATATAAATATTATCCAGTATCAATAAATTTTATGCCACTGTTGTAACTGTTAATCAGTCCATAGTTTATTGTCAACGAATAGAATCTCAAAATCCAAATCGAATTCTCGTCAACTACGAGATAATTATGATGGCAGATTGTTGGATAAAACTTACAAATCATTTGTTAATGTTTTCCCTGCTCCTTGATATTAATTCCTTGCATGTGACAAACAGTAATTGATATCGTATGCGAGTCATATTAGAGGGAGCAGTATTATGAAAATACGCAAAAGATTATCCGCGTGCATTGTGCTCTTATGCCAGCACGGTCGTGGAATTTCCGAGCAACTCACAGACGATCGCACTGTGCAGTGTAAGGGCGGACAATTTATGTCTTGTGTGGTGTATGAGTGTATAGAGGTTGGAGCGGAGTAACATCACACTTGTCGTGATCCATGGTTTCTGTTGTAGACAGGAGTCTGGCAAGTATAGCTGTAGTCTGACTGGTGAACAGAGACGTCACTTTTTACACCTGCAGATAGATAATTGCGAATTCAGTGTGTGTGATATATACTATGGCGTACCGAGTTCTGATGGAAGAAGTGGAACGAATCTGTAATTCAGACATTTATTCCATCCAGTGTCATGAGTATTTGAAAAATATGAAATCGAATGGAATTTGGTAAGGCATTTAAACAACTATGAAATTTTTGTTCATCACGGAATATATATATATATATATATATATAAAGTTAAACAGTCAAAACAAATTTGTCGCAATTACTATAAAACTTGTTTTTGTATTAAATCTCTCACACAAACCAAATTTATTTCTGGCTTCATCCATTGAGAATTGACAGGCTGCAAATTAATTCAGTAGATTTAGAAATGCAGAGAAACCTAACTTTTTCCCAAATAACTTATTAACGCGTTTCGGAAGTCTGATTTCTATGTAGAATTGAGGAACTAACATTTTGCTTACTAAACATTCGTCTTAAAATTGATAAGAATATTTACCATTAGACTTTTTGTGTTTTTCCACACTTTATTTTTAAAACAGATGAAGTGTGGAAAGTGTCCTAGCATAAAAGTCGTATTTCCTTCAAGAGTAAAAGCAACATTTTTACCATTAAATGTAAATGCGTGAATATAAATAATGACATGATTGAAAAACACAGACCTTTGCTGAATCAATTCTACAGCAGAATCTGTAGTTATAATTCAGTGAATGAGCAAAAATGTGTGTAACAAATTATTACTAAGCTTTTTTACTCCAATCAATGTCTAGTTGGCCAAAGCTTAGACAGAAAAGAATAATCTGTATTAGGGAATTTCAATAATTCTTACTATTTCAAATATATGCTGGGTATTCTGTGACGTAATGACCAAACTTCAGGAGCGTGTTCTACAGGTCATTTGGAGCGAAATATATTTAATAAGCTACAGTTTGTTTCGACACGCTTATTAAGATGCGCGCTAACTTATTGCAGTACCGAATAAAATTTATCTTGGCAACTCGACCCGATCTCCCAGTATAAGGTATTACATTTTTTACTATGATACGGATAGAAGCCATCCCTTTGCAAAATTCTCCTTACCTGTGTCTCTGCTACATATTCGTTTTGGCAGTTCCGCTTTTAATTGTACCTTGACTTCGTCGCACTGCTGCCAGAACGTCACCTTACCCCACACCACCGCTGTTCACGCTCTGCTTTCTCCTGTGACAAGTAACAAGTCTCCCTCAGAATTCCGCCTTCAGTTTAAAATATTTTGCGACGTGGAATTCTGTAATGTGATAAAGTTCCCGATATTCCGCAAAAGCAGCCGTACCATTTATAAACCGTATACAAAACGAATGTCAGAATATCCCTTACTTGGTTAAGTGTCAAGCATTTTGACGACCCCACCGGACTACAAGACGACACAATCAGGATCTCAGTCAGCAGCCAAGATATTTTGGAGGCAAGACTTCGATAAAAATGTAGCAGTGCTAGATCGCTTCACAAGTGCGTTGTTTAATAACGGTTTCAAAGAGAACTATACACGTAACTTATTAGAAAGTCTGGTCATTAGGTCGTGGAACTGCAAGTGTAACAAACGCTTATCCCTTTAAACGCCGAGTTAAATCCCATGTCATTTGCTAGCATTATTAGGAGCTCACCATACTTTCCACGCTAGCAGGATAAGGGTTAATGAAGATTCCGAATGCCCGTTAGCCACTTCAAACACTCGGACTCTTTGCCTTATTATGAAATCTGTTTATATTCACCAAATCCATATCGTGCAGAATGTCAACTGTCAGATAAACCGGCTTAGCTCACGCTTCAGGCATAAATAATTTGAAACGTGAAAAGATACTTTCAGTTACGAGTATTTCATTGGATAGAAGTCAAAATTACGTAAAATACCAAGACATGTGCTTAATATTGTTACGTGCTTAATTTTTACGAAGATACATTGACTTGCCTGATAAAAGTAGGGCTGAAATTGAAATGAAACAGCTGAAAATAAATAATATTTAGAACGAAATTTGAGTTGCTTAGGGGGGGGGGGTGCTCTAGACTCTGGACGAAGGCGTCACTGAGCCTCCACAATCATAGTGCCTACGATTGTCACTAACGTTCAAGGACATATCTCTCTGCATACTCACATTCCAGTCCCCATTTACACAGCTCGTTCCTGAAATCGGCAGGCATCTACAAGTTCTCATCTCTGATCTGTCTTATTCTATAATAAAGATAATACCGTGTTAGGGTGATTTAGTGAGACGGTTTATTTAGAGCTAATATTTTGCAGCAGCTCTTATCAAGAGAAATAAGAGACACAAGTAAGAGTACTCTTTTTATAGATAAGATATTTTGTTTTTGCAAAAATCGACACTATATGCTGTCTCTAAATATTAAAGAATGCACATGAATCTAATTAAAACACTATTCTGTACCCCGTTGAATTAAGTAAGTGAGCAATCAAATCCTACTACGGAACTTGCCCACCGTCTCCACCGCAACAGTGCGGTGTGAATGTCTCACTGTACCATAGAGGACGCTGCTACGTCACAGCTGTAAACTGATATGCTGCAAGAAGAAACTTACATCTGTGCCAGGTTAATGGATAAATACAGCGTGTCACACAATGACGTACAACTTACCTCTTGATGAAGTCGTTGGCAACGGTATCTATAGGCCCCATATAGAACTTAGTTGACCGAGGTTGCATCATAATTTGATTCACCTTCGACCTGAACTTGTGCCACTCTTCGCCCTGACTGTAAGGAAGTGTATGAAGTGTAATTATTGTGATGTCTTTCTGAGTGAGAGCGGACGTTCCTGTCAGATCTAATTTGTAACGTATTAGGCATCATCTGTGATGAACGTTTCATTGCACTGATGCAAAAGAATGAAATAATGGAATTCAAAACTTGAGGGTGATAAACGTGGCTATGTTTTGCAAGATCATATTAATAAAGATTTGTGGCTAATATTGTAATAAGTAAACGAAGTAACTCTATGCATTTGGTCCCTCCAGGGGCCAACATTTTTTCAGGTTCTCAAGATATTTTCCCTCCCTGCAAAACTTGCACATTTCTTGCTGTGCTCAAAATGTCCTGAGACTGTATAATTTGTCACTGTACGCAGATAGCAGCAGGAGGATATAAGTTTGCAAGATTCTTTATTTTTTTTTTTCGTATTTGGGTTGAATAATCAATGAAAAATAGCATATCAGAATAAACAACACACACAATTAAGAAAGAATATAGTGCCTATTGTGCATATGAAGGATTGATTACCTCTAAATTACCTAACAAATTTACTAAAATGAAAAAGTGCTTGACATTATTTATTAAAACCAACTAATTGCACATACTTGTCAAAACATTAAAACCACATTATTAGGTTAAAATGTATTTAAAATATCTCCTACATGTTTCAATCCCTCTATGGGATCATCCTCAGTGAGCATAAAGTAATGTAGGACTAAAGTTACTAAGATCGACTGTATACGAGGTTATCTGGTAGCATGCTGTTTTGTTTATGTTACAACAGCATGCCACCAGATAACCTCCTATACAGTCGATCTTAGTAACTTTAGTCCTACATTATTTTATGCTCCCTGAGGATGATCCCTTAGAGGGATTGAAACATGTAGGAGATATTTTAAATCCATTTTAACCTAATAATGTGGTTTTAATGTTTTGACAAGTATGTGCAATTAGTTGGTTTTAATAAATAATGTTATCACATTGCACGGAAATAAAATGAAAAAAAAAGTGCTTGACATCGTTAAGTGACCGACGGGTTTGAAACTTGGACATAAATAATTTATTATTTTTTAAGTACAAATAGTAAGAGATTTAGACCAATTCAGTGTAAGAAAGGATTGATAATAAAAAATAACGAAATGCATACCTTTATAAAAGGAACGGATATTAATAAATGTATAGAAGCACCAAGAATAAGATGACGTGGACCTCGTATCAGAATGGAAGATGTAAAATTAGTTAAGATGATTACTGGCTGGAATCCTATACGAATACGACCGGAAGGACGAAATGATAAATGATTTAAAGATAGGAACTGAGAAATTGGAGCCAAATTGTGAAAGAAAGAAAAGCCTGGAAATGGTGTGGTGAAGAGACCAAAGCCCATGTTGGGTTGTAGTGTCAGAAGAAAAAGAAGATGTGCTGTCATTTTAATCGTATCTATGACGATACAGTAAATATATTCATATCCAGGTTTTCATGTCTGTCTCAATATTATTTCAATATTATTTAACGTCTACATGAACTAGAGTCCTTGAGGAGCTAATATTCTTTCACTTGGAAATTTTACAGCCTTAGAAAATTTCATCTTTCATTCCCGTGTTCAAAAGAGCTCGCATATTTTCCAGACATCCATATTTCAGGTCGTGTAGTCGATATATTCTTATTCTGTTACTATACCATTTGGTATAACATTATTCAAATGTTATTCTGTGTCTTCCTTTCGATTTTTCCGGCTTAAGTACTGTCATTCGTGCCACACGCCCTACCAATCCCATCATTCTCTATTCATTGTCCTAATAGTAGGTAGGTTAGGGATTATGGAGATCCTTACTGGCCTATTTAGTATTGCCCATCTTACAATTGTACACTGTGTAGTCTTGACATATTGACAACGTCATACAATAAACAGCAATAAATTCCGTTCTCATGATACATGGACAAATTCAGTATGAGGTTTTGTTTTGGCATGCTCTTATGTTGCGATGTAAAGTTACCAAAATTTCGAATGGACATACTTCCTACATTTTCTTGAGAAATTTCAGGCTGGATTTATTAATCACCGTATAACGTGGGGCCGTTTCACCACAACACGACATGATCTTATTGGTGGAAACAGAAGACAGGAGTAGCAGCGAACAGATGTGTCTTGCCTACAGTAGCTGGGCGTCTTACTAGGTGGGTGGGCGAGGTTAACTACTCAAAAATCTAGCATAAGAAGAAAATTTGCATTTAGACCTCAACGTGGATGGAATAATAATATTAAAATATCGGTCTTAAAGGGGTATGAGTTTTTGGACTGGATTACGTGTGCTCAGAATAGCGAACAACCACATAACCTTATATCTGTGTTAATTGAGTTTTACGTTGCTTAATAGATAGATAATTTCTTTGTAACCTTAGAAGTGACTACAAGCCCCTCTTCATTTAGTTAGATGTACAATGTACACCAATACTATGTAGGTGTGCTTATGTTAAACGAAAGCATGCCTGAAGGCGTGAGAGTTTTAGATATTTTGAATTCCGTTTCGAGGACGTTTTACTGTGTCATTTAAACAGGATATCTTCCATATTGTATGTATGTAATCTGTGCTTCTACTTACGTCACAACCAAGCCACCAATACCCTGGAAGATATCTTTTCTGGTAATAAGACAATAATATTTCAAACTGGGAAGGTCGTCTATAATAGGCTATGGTCCTTCGTTTCTGTACACCTGAATATGTTAATAGGGTTTTAGCTATTTTTGTCCAGCGTTGTAGCTCAGTCGGACGAATAGTGTGGCGGCGTCTGGCGGCACGGCTAAAGGGGCAGCAAAATGGGCGTAAAAATTAATATTTTAAAGGCGAAATTTTGATTTTTTGGAAGTAAATTCTTTTAAAATATTGAGCAAAATAGAAATAAATTTGCTACTTGTTTTTGACTTCTAAGTATATCTTTCCTATTAGTAGGGGCCCTTGTGATAGTTTGCCCCGGGTGCCAAAACACCTAACTACACCACTGTTTGTTCTTCAGGGGAAGTTCATTTAACTAATATATAAAAAGTCAATTCATAACTGCCGGGAAATAATCTGCTCCTCAACTAATGTTTCAGTTCCTTAACTTTCTGGGCAGTAATTTTGGGTCAATTAGTGGAAAGAATGAAATTCCTAGAACATTCCCTTGGTGATACATCACATCACTTAGCTTTAAAATAAATATATTTTACTGATCTCAAAAGAATTCATAATTCCAAACGCTGTGTATCGTATCATTTAATTACACCAAATAAGCACACAAGAAAATTACGTAATACCCCAGAATGTCTCGAATTTTTAAACCATGTTCAAGCAGATTTTCACCGACACAATTTTAGTAGGTACAAAAATTTGTATGGCTTTTTTATTACGTTACAAATACGTGTAGGTGGCATAGATTAAGATTAAAATACATAAGGTGGTACGTGTATGTTTATGGAAAATTATAAAATGTGTGTCACATCTTTAAAGATATGTCAAAAGAAGTGGTAAAATTAAATGTTTGATTGTCTTCCATAAATTCTTCTACGTTTCGTAGATTTTTGATTTCGGGATTCCCTGTAGAGGTCCTTGTAAGAAGTCTTGGTTGTTGAATATCTGCAGGATCCCCGTGAGGACTTCACGATTTCTCATTTTGTCTTTCGGTCGGCGGATAATTTCTTTTGTTAGGTCTTGCGATCAGTGGCTGTCGGATACTGTACAAGTATATATCCTCTTTCCATATCAGAAGCAACGTATTTTGAAGGACGTTCAGGCACTTAACACGTCCTTGGTTGTGTGCTTATTTGGCGTAAATGAATTAAAGTTGTCACATATAATTACGAATAGGCTATAATGAGTTTACGTGGAATTGCTTATGCGTAAACACAAATCCTCATAATTCTACTTACAGTTGTACTCTGAAGAAGACATGACATTATTATTTTGTAGTTTATGTGTTAAAATAATACAGTGCTTTCGGAAAGTCGCTGCGCACTTAGGTTACGGTAGAGTCCGGTTGAAATATGATGGCACACGGTGACGCACGGAAGGGGAAGTTCGGAAAGTCGCTGTGGACTTACAAAAGTTGCTGGACGTGATGTCCACAAGCGTCTATACAGGCCTGAACCCGTTTAATTTTATTCGCAAGTACGTTCTGCAGATCTGCTTGTGCCTAAGTGCACAGCTACATTCCAAACGTACCGTAGAATAAAAGTGGGGTAAGAGACGACTGGAACGTTAGTAAGTCTGATAGCACAAATTGTAGCTTCCTCTGTATCAGTGAAATATCACCTTACCAATGATGATCACACAGGTCCACAGGTTGTGCCCTTCGCTCGGAATTTATCAAAATTTAGACACCTTGCAGAATTAAATACACAGCAATTCCAGTTTTATTCTAATTGTAAAGAAGGTCGCGTTGCAAATTATTACGCCGAAACAGTTTTAATTTAAATTACACGTGTTTTATCATCGCGATTCTTAAGCCATATCCTTTACATTTAAACCCTTACCTTCTCTACGTCATCGGGATCAAAGACCCAAACCATGTTCTTGCCACTTGGCTGTCCAGTGACCTTCATTATCTTCCCACATTTTTCGTGCAGAGTTCTTAGGAGGCTTGGATCACTTATATTATTCAAGTCACCTTAAATTTTAAAATAAATAAATTATTTATATAAAAAGAAAATCGGCATAAAATAGAACAATGTATTTGTTATATTAACATTCATAAGGAATTGTATTTTATTCCACTCTATTATATAGCAGAATACTTGCAAGCATATCAAAAGAACTGGCTAAAGCTTCTGCAACAAATAGACGCAATTCAAATACAAAGGGTGTCTCTCCAGTACCAGCTTAAAGGACGACGGGACAAAGGACAACCTAGACGAAGACTGAAAAATGAAGAACACCTCGAGCTTCTGGGGACTGCGGTAGCACAGTAGTTAAGGTGCTGTGCTACAAATCTGAAGGCCGCTGGTTCGATCCCAGCTGGTGTCGGTGGATTTTTCATTGACATAAAATCCTTCCGATCGCACTATGGCCCTGGGGTCGACTCAACTTCTAACATAAATGAGTAACAGGAGTATTTCCTGGGGGTAAAAAGCGGCCGGTGTGTAAGGCTGACAACCTACCACCATCCTGTGCCGTTGTCACAAAATCTGGGAACCTTAACGTCCTGGAACCCTCTGGGCATGTCTAGGCCTGTAATGGGACTGCGTTACCTTTACCTTAGCTCGAGGTTTTAGGGAACAGGTTCTAGGACCTAAACTGTAGACAAGTTCACAATGATAGTGATGATGATGATAATGATGATGACATTTTATTTGTTGTAAAAAATCACACTTCATATCACCCCTATCAGTACTTTTCACTTCCTAGCTTTATTAATCTCAATTTTTTTTTTTATTAATACTAAGCATGCTCCATTACATAGTGCAATACTACATGCTATGGTTTCTTTGATATCTCTATTGTTCATTCTCTATTAACAGTTCGAAATCTATTGTATCTATAAATTCA
>Ga0131853_10014698_pt1 | contig 14336 bp, 10 predicted proteins | sample TergutLab28metaG_FD_92764 | JGI IMG/M metagenome (GOLD analysis project Ga0131853, IMG submission 92764) | Labiotermes labralis P1 segment gut microbial communities from Petit-Saut dam, French Guiana - Lab288 P1 (version 2) (version 2) | ecosystem: Host-associated > Arthropoda: Insects >... | reverse complement strand
TACTTTAGGAGTGTTGCCAGATTTAATTTCCTTGGGCATCTTCTTGAAGTGCTTGGAAGATACATCTGAGGAAGCTTGTGATGCTGACGGTGTTTATGTGGTACTGCAGAACCAGAGGTGGGGGGAGAGATTTGAGAACCGATGGGCGGTCTTTTGACCATAAGCTGCATTCCAGCATAAGGTAGTGGGCCGTTTGTACGGTCTTTTCAGGACAGTTGCAATTTGGAGAGATACCTTACTATCAGCATAAAATTTAAAGTAACAGTTGAGGTCTTTGCTCTTCTCAGATATTGTATCGCATAGGTCGAACCAGCTATCAACATATAATGCACAACAGCCCAGAAATGAATAGTCCTTAACTACACCAACGTAGGACCGAAATCTCCCTTAAGTAACTGTTCCTACCCTTTTGTCAGATCATATATAAAAAATGTAACTGCCACATTCTTGTCACTCTCTTCAAACAAGGATTTTTTTTTTTTATTATTTTTACAGCTTAACTTCACCTTAATATCAAATCAGCAACATCAAATGTACACTGACAGTTCACAAGATAATATTTTCATATAAATATTACCTACATGTTTCAGCCACGCTCAAACATATTCAAAGAATATGTTGAAAAAGCATTGCAATTGACCTCATGTCATTATGGCCATATGTGTATAAAACATCAGTGTGTTGTAAACATTGTAATCTAAAAACATACATTGTGTAAATTAAGTACCACAATACAACAAATAAAACTGCACGTAAAATTGTAGAATTTAAAACACCACACAGAATTATACGTCACAAATCCAGCAAACTGATACAGATTTATACACATCATCCACATGACACAGTCACTGGACACTATTATTTTGCCAGTCTGATGGTGTATATAAACCAACCGTTAAGTCTGCTGGATTTGTGACAAGTAACTCCTACTGGTATTTTTCATTTTGCAATTTTTACAATTGTATGTTTTGTGTTCCGGTATTCAATTTTCCTTTTGCTCCCAGTATCACTCACCCCACATCAAAACCTATATTCAACTCAATGTTATCTCTCTCTGTACATGTGCTGTAACATTTTATGTCAGTGGTATTTCACTCAATTTTCACTTAAAACTGAAGGCTGGTTTTGTGTTAAAATAAAAAACTGCCCAGATTTTTGATAAACAAACAGAACATTAAGCCAACAAAACTTTTACTGCACCACACAACAAACTGCATTCCACATGATTGATCCAAACCGCTGAATCATAGAGCCATGTGCTGTACAAACACCACCTCATCAATGCTGTCAGCTGCTACATAACAGCAACAGGCAGTGGTGACAGTAAAGGTTTCTCCATAACATGCCATGGAGGCACGGAAGAAGAGTAGAGGTATTGTTCTACTCATCCTTAAACTGAGCACTAGACGGGGTGGGCTGTTGACGCCATACAACAGCCACTTTACCTCGAGGACAGAGCCGTGGTACCTGTTACACAGGGCCTGTCTGGACAAATGTGGGAAAAGAAAATCTCTTTGCCTCACTAAAGTTCGAACCCCAAACCATCCAACCCGTAGTAAATCCCTATACCAACTACAATGACAGACATCACATTAAATGTATTATACTGGCACACTGTGTATTACCTGGCAGGAGTTTGAATCCTATCTCACCATTGCCAAAATACCCCAACAGAGGTGTTCTAGGAAAGTGTCTCCTGAATGCTGCTGATTCCACATTCCGCTTTCCTTGGTAATGATGTCTGCCTCTGCCCACACATGCAAACATCAATCCAATACTATTGCTGTAACTGCTCACTGTATGTGCTTTTAGCTGCAAAATAATCATACGCATCATTTTATAATTACAACTTCAATGTATAATACTATATTCCCTTTTCCAACAAGAATTTTACTTTGTCCATTCTGTGCATTATAATTCAGTTTCTGTAATTTTAACCAACAAATGTACACAACTGTCATTTGGTTCACAATAATATTTTAAAAACATGAAGCCTACATGTTTTGGACCTTACTACTGGTCCATCATCAGGGAGTCATTAATTGTTTTAGGACAAATTTTCCACAAATGTAGGAGCTACTTCACAATTCCATGTGCCAGAACAGTGACATGAAGCCACCGTACAAGATTCAGTCACAAGGGGAACTTGGTGCCTGGGATTTATGCACCCCTGCTTACATACATTAAATGCAAGTTAACAAATTACTTCCATGTACATCAAATCTTATAGATTTGTATATACCTCTTGCACAGCTCTGTCTGCATCTCGCTCAGTTGCGACATCCTGGCCAAGGACTGTTGAAGCTACACACATCCCTTCGCCCAAAAAAGCCACACCCACTATAACAGGACAATGACGACGGACACCACCCACATCATTAATTAGGCCACCTGCAACTGCCATTGTCTCTTCTTGCCTGTAACCAAACACAAGTACAGAAAATATACCTACCAAGCAGAGATATAAAATTTAATAAATGGAGCACAAGTTTTTGAACCCTTGTAACTCATCCACAACACTTTACATTTCTCTGTTTATATCAACTTACAACACATCCAACCTGCATCCTACTGGGGTGGGTATTTAAATTTTAACATACAGTTTATGAAAAAAGTATTATTTGAACAGAAAAAACATGAAGTATGGAATACACAGCAATTTGTAGAAAATAAAACAGAGATATTACGTGTTTTAAAAACTCTGTAAACTTCCTTGTTGCCTAAATGTACAAAACAAATTTCTAGGGGTGTTTTCCTATGCGCGAATGTGAACACAGGTATTCAAAGGTTAAGTGCCAACAGAAACCAAAGGTTCTATCACTGGAGGTCAATTTTATGTTCCTCTCTGTCCCTGCAGAAGAGACTAACATCCATATAGAGCAGTTTCATACATTACAAAAAACAGTAACTCATATAAACTCATACTTAACTTCATCAAATAAAACATGCATGCATAAAACAAATTGTATTACTCAACTAAAAGGTTTTCTCATGTTATCATCATTTCCAACAGTAGACCAACATACATGTGTGAATAGCAATAATAATAATAATAATAATAATATGTTTAACTGCAAATGGGCTGTCGCCCAGTGGCAGTGGTTATAATGCATGTACATAAATATGAAGAGAGAATGTATGAAGAACTAAAGTAACAGTGAGAAAATATGCAGCTGCCTACTCCAGTATACCTCGAAATTCCACATCCATAGAATACTGAATTGAAATGAAAACATTTAAAAAATGGCAATCATTGGATTTGTGTTATCATCACTGCCATTCTTCTACATGACTAGGTCACTTCAAAACATCTGCAGCAGTGGTTCTGCCTTTGTAACAATACAATATCCATCAGACATATATCCACAAATCCAACATATCTGCTGGTGTTCAAATGAACATGGCACTGTATGAGGCAGAGATATTATCATCCTGCAATTAAGAATATATGACACATGGCTGATAAATACCACTTAGTCGGTAAATCCAGTGGTCATTGGTTGCACTTCTTAAAAACTCATTTGTGGTACAGTACATGATATTAGAGCTAGTGCTGAATATTTACACATAAATGACATTTTTTATTTTAGGAGGTCTATTTTAGAGTGAAATATTTGCCATAATTTTGTCTGTTAAATAAAGGTCAGTAATAAATAAGCGCAAGTTTTAACAAAAAATTCATTAACCTTATAAATAGATGGAGAAAATAAAGTTATATTGGTGACAGAGAATTATATCAAATTCATACATACAAGTAATAAAATAATGTCCCTATACAATTTCATTTTATAATGACAGGCTGTTCTAAAACATCAGTAAGATACTACCATTCTATGCTGGGTAATACCCAAAAAGAGCACAGATCTCATCTTACAATGAATTAAATATAATATATCCCATTTCTTATCAAGAAGACAACTCCCACTTACCTGTTTTGCAGCAATGCAACAAGATGTTCAATTGCAGGTACTGCACAGGTTGTCTCACGACAAAAGAGTAATAGACATTGAACTGATTCACCTGTTGGGATTCTTGTCATTTCCTCAATGACATCTGGATTGAGGTCCCGTGGCTAGAATACGCAAAATGACAAGCAATAAAGATAACAATTTTATAGCATTATGTGTGTATGAAAACAAAGCTTGCCTTAACACAGACTGTGCCTCATTTGACAACACTTGTTCAAAGACAAACACCTACAGATTTTGTAAATGGTCTGTAAGTCTGCACTCAGCAACTGGATATTATATCAAAACCAATAAATGTATGTTAACACATTGTGGACGGGTGATGCAGATTTGCGTCTATACATTACAACTGTGCAAGACGGATGACGCACATCTGCATTTTTAACACGCGCTTGGTTTCCACGCACTATACACTGCTTAGTGCCACTCCACAAGTGGGAATGTTTCCAGAGGTATCACACCCTCCAGCACTACTAGGGTCTTTGGTGAGTATTTCCTGAAAATTTCAGTTCACAAAAATACATAGCGAATTTGTTATAAATTTTTAAAGAAACACTGTATAAAAGTTGATTTAAGTTGTTTAAACCCTGGGAACGTGCATTTTAACAATTTAAATGCCCCGTCCTCAATGTGTTGAGTGTATGCAAGTATATTACACACAATGTATACCTCCTACATGTTTTGGCCACTCGTGTGGCCATCTTCAGAGAGGCGCATTACAACGGATAGATACACTGAAATATTACAAAAGTTTCCAAACTAACGCACAGATATAATACACTTAAGTGCATTTGTTGGTTTTGATATAATATCTAGCCTACAGACTTCCTGGCATAAAAAATATTAACTTATTCATTCCCAACAAAAAACTTGCAAATCAATATTAATGTGAAGTTTAAAGCATCAGTTATTAAATATTAATTTCACTGTGCATGTAGTTCAAAGAGTCTGTGCTCCAAACCTTGCATTCATATGATTCTAGTCACACTACTGCCTCAGTAACTAAATCACTTATTCCCTGCCTTCCTGACTTTTAACTCATGGTGCAGTCTTCTCAATATTCAAGCAAGAAATTTTGTTTTCATGGTACACAAAACCTAAACGCAAAGTTTACAAAAGCCAGTAATTTGATTCTATCCAAACCAGTTGAGTCTAATCCATATACTTACACCTACAAAGTAAATATTTCTTCTGAAATTATCCAAAAATTTCATAGTCCTTGCATAACCAAGTTATTATCTATGTCCAGTTAGTGTCAGCTGGATAATGTTTGTTTGTTTCTTGCGATGTCGAATAAATAAATTTAAAATTTCAGTTACTTATGACAGGAGCACCAGATGGCAGCAATAAATCATTATGACATCATGCTTAACATAACATTACTGCTTACTCTATTGAGGTGTTTTTATGCTATTACAAGGAAATAGTGTTTAGCAGTGTAAATGTTTACTGTGTATCTCACAAATACAATAAACATCAACACAAAACAGCAGTATTCCTTTGTTGAAAATAAGTATTCCTAGACTGTTATCATGTTTCTGTACCCTTTCACTATAAATGATTTGTGGAATTTAAACTAATTATATTCTATTCTACTCTTACTCTTATTCTATCAACCTATCTTTCCAGAACAATGCAAATTCAGAAAAAACTACTGGCAGTAAAGTATTGGTCCATAGACATAACATGCAACTGTAGGTCAGAGGATGGTTATGTGCAGCAATCAGAGCTAAATAATGAATGTGTTAATCTTCTCAGTTAAATTTCCAACAGAGTTTCCTCTAATATTTATTATATTTGGAATATATTTTTAGCTGCCTGCATGAAGTTATTATTCCCCTAAATGTCTAGGATAATGAGTCTCTAATACCTTCACCCTGTTAAAGTAGAAAAAGAATAAATGTTAAAAAACATACTCTTCAGTCACTTTATACAATACGCACAAAGTAGCTACAAAGCTAGATAGACTTTTCCGCTGCCTAGATTCTAACTTACATCACAATTTTGAAGTCTGGTAACTTGGTTCTCGTCCAACTGAAAGGTATGGAAAGACACTCCAGGCATGTTTGGAAGCAGCAGTACTGAGTAGGATCGGCCGATCTCAAGTTCTACTGTCTCACTAAGATCAGGCAATGTGCCTATAGTACCATAACCTCTAAGGCAGACAAGTGGACACGATGGTTGCAGTTCTGCTCTGATGTAATCCCACACTAGTAATACAAATAATGAATATAAGCTGCTACAGTAAATACGGTAATAATGAAAAACTTATGCATTCACTTACCACTTTCAATTACGCTACACCAAGTGACATGTCTATACTCCTAACCTCAGTATATATATATATATATATATTCTTCCAATTCACCGTTTGTGATTTTGCACTCTTTATTGGCCCTGACATACAATGAATTATTTTTTCATTGTGTTTCATTAATCATTCAGCACATTGAAATATACATATTTATTTATCTTCAGGTGAGCTGAGGTAGCATAGTTGGTACAGCAATGAAGATAAACAAAGAACAGTTTGACATTTGAATCCTGGCAAGGGTTAGAGACTTTTCTATCCTGCAAAACATTCAAACCAGCATATGGCCCACCCAACCTCCCATTCAATGAGTACAGGAGTTCTTTCCAGGGGGGGAAGGTGACTGGGGTGTAATGAGCCATTCACACTTAGCATCAGGGTTAAATATGGGTGGCACTGTACTTCTATTCCCCCTGTATGCTTTTAAGGTGTGGAAAGGGAAAACTTCACCTTTATGTATCGTAAGGTGATTTACATTTCATTTCGCATGTCAAAATTCTGTCCTATAAGCTACTTTGCATTTGTACTGTGGTTTACTTTATGTTGACTTTAAAACCACCCAATTACCAAGTGTCTATTACAGTTATCAAACATACACTGTTCCTCTACCTGTAAGGTCTTGGATTCCTTGTCTCTTTAATCACAGGCACATCAGATGTGCCGTTAGTTCACAATCTTGCATTAAGCATACAATACAGAAGTTACTCTGCTTATCTTCATGCCATACCCACATCATCTATCACAGCCCAGTCACAAATCATTCCCTGAAGACATTCTATCATTGTTCCCTACAGTGACATTCTGACAGTACATTCCAGGCCACCAATAATGTGGAACTGTTTTGAACTGGAATATGGTCGCACCAAATAACATAAGGCCAAAGCAGAGTAGGTATAGTATAAAGACGAGGTTCACAATTTTACTCTTCACCAAATAATATTACAGTAATCACATCACAAAAGATGACATACATATAGCACACACAAGATAGATTAAAAATGCATATAGAATTTTAGGCTCAAAACCTGAAGGGAAGAAAGCAGTCATGAGAAGTTAGTGGGTTGTCACTTCACACAACAGTTGCAGTAAATGCCATGATAATGGTAAAATCATATATCACTGTTATCTTTGCACAGTTATAATTTACATCACTGGCTGAGTAAGGGATCTTCCATCACATCCTGAGACCTCATTCCTGTCACTACAGGAAGTGTTACCTCTTATCCCATGTTATTTAGGACAAAACGTAGAATGCGCATATCCCGCCCCTCTCCCAGGACCTCTCAATGGTACATCCAACTGCCTGTATCTCAATGACAATGATGTGATGCAGACAGCTCAGTCTATTATTTCAGGGTATATGTTGAACATACCTACAAGCTCCAAAAGGTTTTTGGTTTGATCTGAATAAACCTGCATATTCATTAGTTATAAATGTCTACTATATACAAATATGTCATATTGATGTCTGGGCTGTTTAACAAAAGCATGAGTTACAAAACCAAGTTTCCTTACATCTTAGCACCATGCCATGGACATGGAGGTAAAATGGCACACTCTAAATCTCAGTTCTAAAGAAAAATATATAGATGATCAGCTTCACATTCAGTCTGTTTTAACTCTACACTAAAGAGCCACTCTGGATTTGACAGAAAAGAAAAAACCCCTGACCCTGTTGGGAATCAAGCCCTATCATCCAGACCATACCAGATCACTTCATGACTTCCACTGCAGAAGCTACACAGCATGCATCTTTTATGGAAAAGAATGCACATATCTGTGAAGAAATTATAAACAGCCTTTCTGCAACACAAGGTGCAAAACCACCAGCCAATATCAGTTTCCTTCACATTAATGACCCCCAAAATCTAAGTTATCATCACTTTAATTTGTTCATAATGTTTCAATTTTAAATGCAAGACAATCTACTGACCTCTGTGCCGATGACCATCTTCCTCACAATTACTCCCAGCATCAACAGCTGGACAGGAGGATTTAGATGTGCAGAGAATTTGCTCTATATACACTGTTTGCGATGCAAACATAAGAGCCAAGGATGGCTCACTATACACATACTCATGGAAAGCAAAACGTGGGAACTCTGCCTCTGGAAACTTTGCATGTTTCATTCTGCAGAGTTGTTTTGGTATTTTCTGGTGTATACTATTGTGCCAGAGCAGCCAGTGTGGATGCGTTCGGCTGCGTCGAACTGAAATCGCTGCAGAATACCATGTTCTGAAAATAATACATACATCCAATGCTGAATGTTTGAATTATTTTTACGTGCCAATTTTACATGTAACCTCCAAACATCCTGTACTATATGACAGGAAATTCCATACAAAATATTAATCATCTTAACACACTAAAGCAAACAAATGTTTTACCACATTACATAAGCATGCAATGCAAGACATGTATACACTGAACTACTACAGGCAACCACTTCTGGCTGTTGATCTACATGTTTCAATTCCAGAACTCATGGTTTGTTGTTGATGAAATTTTATATCCGACATCCACGCAAAAATAAGTCCAACTTACTGAAGATCATAACTAAAGCAATGTTCACAAAAGAAACATATATCCAAGAGACCCCAAAAAACAGTATCCCAAAGCTCCACTCTTAGAATGAATTATATATAATATCTATAACAAAGTAATTACATTTTACAAACTCCGCTGGAAATGTAAAGTGAGAATATGAACATAAGGACCATGTTTTTTTTAGAGTAATTTAATGGTTTAAGATTCAAGTCTCCTGGGAAGTAATGTCATCTTGACCGACTTTGGAGCAGCATGCTGATGCCATCTACAAGGTCCTGCAGTCCACAAAGAGAGCCCTTCTGAAACACCAATAACTACAAGGTCTGATACAAACTGACTCAGTAACTTGGGAACAAACAGTGGGAGGGGAAAAATAAACAGATGGTATACGACCTTGAAGTACACACTCACAGTGTGACAAGTTCCATCCTGTTCGCATTACTCGGTAGCAGTAGCACGTTTTGGTACAGATGTGTTGTTGTGCTTGGTCATAAAATAAGCAATGAGTTAACATCAAGCTTCTTGTCAAACTTAAGAAATCTGCAATGGTAACTTTTAAATTATTGACTGAGGCTTAAGGTGAAGAGTGTATGTCTCGTCCATGTGGTTTTGAATGGCACAAACAATTTTCAGAAAGCAAGGAAAGTGTGAAAGATGACGACTATCCAGGTCATCCACACACACCAGTTACCACTAACAGCATTGAAAAAGTGAGAGATGTGATTTGAAAAGACCTTAGGTTGGGTATTTAAAGCAATGGCTGAGATGATTAATTTAGACAGGGGAAGTGTCTGACGCATTTTAACGGACAAATTGAACATGAAAAAAGTCTGTGTTAAAATGTTTCCAAAAATGCTATCAGCAAAATAAGGAACTTCAAAAGGAAATCAGTTCTGACCTTATACAGTGCACTCAAAACAAAGCAGATTTGTTGAAATTGGTAATTACTTGTGAGGAGACTTGAATATTTACATACGACTCTGAAACAAAATGACAATCAGTACACTTAGAGTCACCACACTTTCCAAGAGCATAAAAAGGATGCATGCCATGGTAACTGTTTTCTTCTATATCCAGGGTGTTGTGATGGAACAGTGGGAACCCAGCAGCCAGACTGTCAATATAGACTATTATATTGAAATCTCAACTAACTCGCACGAGAAAATGAGAAGGAAACAGCCAGGATTTTAGAGAAATAGGTGGATTTTCCATCAGGACAATGCACCATTCCATAACATTTGTCTGTAAAGCAGTTTTTAGCCAGTAAAAACATTACTGTGCTTGCTCACCCCCCTTATTCGCCTGACCTTGCTCTCTGTGATGTCTTCCTTTTTCCAAAGATAAAATCCATGCTCAAATGAACCCATTTTATGTTGGTAGAAGAGGTGAAAGCAAAAATGACTAAGCTCCTGACAGTTTTACAGAAAACAATCTGCATCACTGCTCTGAACAGTGGCAGTATCATATCCACCTGTGTTTAGGTTGAGAAGGGGATTACTTTGAGGGCGATCCCAAACGATTTTTTGCATTTTGTAAATAAAAAGTGTTACAGCACATCATTATTTTTGTGTCAGAGCTTGTATTATGCAGTTGACATCACATCATATCCCAGAAGACTTGAATCACAGTCAACCCCACTAAGAGCACCTCAGATCACACAGTTTAATATCTGTTAACTTCAGTGTACCTGCAAACCTTAGAAGCAGCATTCAGATCCCGAAGAGGTAAATGACTTAGAACTAAGTGCAGAAGTTCATATTCTTTAGTGATATAACTGCCAAGAAGACTGTTCATTTCTGTCTTCTGAGAATTACAAGGAAATCCATCTGTGACTTGGCTACTGTTGCTACAGCACCCATCTGGAATATGCTGAAAAAAATGTAAATATATGTTATAAGGATAGAGGTAAACAAAAACAGGTAAAGTTGTCCCCATACATGCCATGAAAGCACACAGGCGGAGTGAAGGTACAGCTTCACTCAATCTTAACCTCAGCTAAACATGGAGATGGTCAACTTCATGCTCTGACTGCTTTACCCTTGAAAAAAATATATAATACCCATTGAACAAGAGGCTGGGTGAGTTGTAGAGCCAGGCTGGGTGTTGTGGAGACAAGGGAAATCTCTTGCCCCTGCTGGGATTCAAACCCCTGATCATCCATCCCATAACCTAGTCACTGTACTGACTATGCCATCCTAGCTATAAGCATAGTCAAAACATAAATATACACATGATATGCCATACCCTAAGGGTGCATACACACCAACAGATTCAAGTCAAGTCCAATCCAGTCCAGTCAGACTCACAAAGACGCAGCAGTGACTCTGTGGCTTGGTTACAATGGCTGCCGCAGCCGTGCGCGTACACACCAGCAGAGTCGAATCGAGTCCCTCGAGTCTTGCCGAGTCAAGAGTATTGATGCTGCATGCTTCATTTTCATCAGTCAGACTCCAGTGATCAGGCGTGACAGAAGAAATGGGATGTACACAAGCTTATTCTTTTCATTAAGGACCATGAGGCAATTTACGACGCCTCGCGGTATGAACACCAGAACCACGTCTTACTTTGACGATGACTATGTTCATGACAACAGAAAAACAGCACCACTAACTGCAGTAATAATGTTCTTTTTGTTATTAGGCCCTCTATTTAAAGTTGTTTTACGTTATTTTGGCGTAGTAAAGAGTGACAGCCAACTGTCAACTGGCTTCAAATTAAAGATATTGTAATGTGTTTGTACTGTGTCATCACCATCATCATTTTAATCAAGGGATAGGTGAAAGAAGGAAGTAATAAATGTAACGGAATGTGCTACTTCAAATATTTTCTTTATTGTAAGTCAATTATGTTCAGAATACTTTCGTGACTTCAGGAGGAAAGCTTCATCCCATACAAAGTACAGTGGAATACTTATGCTTGTACCTGAAATATTTCTAATTGGAGAAATATTTAAGTCACCAGAACTAAACGCCTTTCCAAAACTTGAGTTACTAAAAACACTGTTATCGTTTGCATGTCCATGGGCTCCTATATCAATCAGTGTGAAGCAGCGGCTTGCATCAACCACACCTAACAAGTTCATTGAGTGAAAGCTTTTGTAATTAGAATACAAAAATCCGGTGTTTGGTGGGCATTTGATAAGGCATCTCTGCTTCCTATGCAATTAGGCATTTTACAAATTTCATTGAACTCATCTGCAATTCGCAGCCATTCTTCCGAAGTAGGGACTGTTATATATATATATATATATATATATATATATATATCGGTTGCAGTACCTTCCAAATGGCTTTCCCAGACTCACGTACAATGCCCTGTACTATATTCTTTCCAACTTGACAAAAGTATCCCAAAGATGCAAATAATTCCCCATTGGCAAGATACCTGAAACAGACTTTCTTTATCAGAATCCCAGAAATGTAAGGACAAGTGACACAACTTAAGAAGTAAGTATATGAGGGAAAGAAGAAAATCAAAAGAAAAAAATCAGGAAGCGAGGCTACAGTGAAAGAGAAATGGTCATTTTATGATGTCATGAAATTTTTGGAGTACTACTTGCACCGTAGGACTATGAAAATGTTCCAGAGACAGCAACTGCAACTGAAGTTTCATGCACTGATCCAGATAAAACTGAAATCAGCAATTCTGAACAACTGGAAGGAGAAAATATAATTCATGACCAGAAAATGGAAGGCGGGTCAAGTCAAAATTAGCAGCCAGCAGGAATTAAAAGAGGAAAAATACAAAAATTAACTGCTGTTGATACAGGCAAACAATATTTGGACACCTTGAAAGAAATTGGTATGAATGGAGGTGGTCCTGGGTTCGAATATCTGTTACAATTCTAACTGAACAAAAAAGACAAAGGTTACTGTGTGTGTGTGTGTATATATATATATATAAAATTGAAGAAATAAAAGGTAAACAGGAGTACGTAATGTTACTATCTAGGACACTAATTAAGAAAAAGGGTAGCTCCAATAATATCGAGAATCTCTTTCTTGTCTCCTACAGATTTTTAGAGGATGTACCTCAAAAAAATTGCAAGTCATTCTTCAGGTGTAATTGCCCTCCTATAGTTGGTGTTTTGTTTTCATACTTCCTCTGCCACCAACTGTGACAGACGGTAGAATTGCTCGATGTTCACTCTAACAGAGTCGTGAAATTTCTCTTCATCCCCGAGCAGATCCCAGTATAAGTGGCTAAATATTCTGAATTCTGATCTTTTTATGTTTATCGGGTGCACCCACATGTTCTGTCTCTTACAATGCCACCTCCTTCTCCACATAATTGTGTGCAAAACAAGCATGTTAAAATTTTCCATCGCTTTAGAGTTCTTTAATTGTTCGCTGTTCAAAGAGTACTAAAAACCCACTGGAACTCGTACAGACTTGATTTGACTCGACTCGGTTGGTGTGCACCCCCAGTGACTCTAGAGTCTGACTGGACTGGATTGGACTCGACTCTGTTGGTTGTGTACGCACCCTAAGGGTCAAATTTTACACTCATTTCATAAAAAGAAGGAAAGTGGTTATTAGTTTTACCAACAGTCTGCTGTCTATGTAACACACGAATAAGCAATGCTCTCTGACAACATCTGAATTCAAAAAGAACTATTAAAGTATGAGAAAAATCACACTGTATATGCAGACGACACTGTCCCTTTGCTTTGATCACCCAATATATGTATTTTAAAATATGATGCAAGTTTTTGCATCCCAATGACTTCTTTATGGATGTTTCAAGCACTGAAATCAAAGTTTCAAGGCAAACTGTCAGATCATCCAATGCCTTTCCTTGTCCAGCAAACTTCATGAGGTAAACCTGCTCATCTGGAATGATGGGTCATCCCACACATTGCCCTTGTAGTGTGCCACCCCACTCTCTGACAGATTAGTATGATGCTGCAACATTGCCATATGCTCCCTGCAGACATAAACAGTCCCTTCTGCTATGACCACGTACCACCTGTATTTTGATCTCATGGTACTGTACCAAAGTTTGTAAACATTTCTTAGAGCACCATATTATGAGGCATCAACTTCAGTTAGTTGCAGCACTATGCATAAAAATAATATACTTCATTCGCATATTGTATGTGACACATTTAGTTTATACATCAGGCAACAGGTACTTCAGCCCAGTTGATACAGCCATGTGCACCAAAACACGACACTGAGTTGGGTATCTCCATTAACTTGTATCTTGAGTTGTGTGACAGCATAACATAAATTTGGTTTCTAACTAAATACATAGTATAGTGCAGAAGCATCAATATGAAAGATGTAGTGCTGTGAAACAGGAGATTATTATTCTCTGGGTTTAACTAAATAGAATTCATCCCATTGTGTTTTCAGAAAAACATTCAAAACAATATTAACCTTTAGACACCTAACGTCAACTATAGTTGACGTACCGCACCGCTAACCTCCAAAGTTGCATTTTATATATTTATTCAACAAATATAGGTACCGAATATTTTAAACATGGTGTATACTCTCCGTTTTTTT
>Ga0131853_10014697_pt1 | contig 14336 bp, 10 predicted proteins | sample TergutLab28metaG_FD_92764 | JGI IMG/M metagenome (GOLD analysis project Ga0131853, IMG submission 92764) | Labiotermes labralis P1 segment gut microbial communities from Petit-Saut dam, French Guiana - Lab288 P1 (version 2) (version 2) | ecosystem: Host-associated > Arthropoda: Insects >... | reverse complement strand
CCCATCTTTCCTTTCTACCTACCTGTCTTCCTTTCTTTATTATGTCCACAATTTTTATGTTGTTCTGTGTATTTCTTTCTTTGTTTCAGTCTTTCTTTTCATTTTGTTTCATTTTATCTCCTTGTTATTTTCGAACTGCGCCTGCAGGTATTTTTTGTTTCCCTTTATTTGGTTTACAAGACGTGCAATTTAGCGTTGTACTGTACCGGTGTGTAATGTGACTTGTGCCACTCTTTTGCTAATGCTAACAGTTGTCTATCCCTGTGTTACCACTGCATCTTCTTTATAATTATCTGCTTGACTGACATTCTGTTAATGGAAAGTTCAGATGGGATGTACAAGCAGTACGCAGGTACTGTAATTAAATTTGCGGGGAGGGGTTGGGCTTCCTGCCCATTTTCCGATCGGATAATTTTGGAAAAAAGAAGCAGAAAAGTTAATATCCACAGATATAGAGAAGCTGATGATAGTCATTTCCACGACGTTCTTGCAGATACAAAATTTAAAATGTTTGTACGGACAGCACTTCTTTAATACTAACATGACATGAATACTGCAATATACATACTATTTCTGGTACGATTTATCTTGCGTTTTAGTTTGCGCTGGCATCTGTGTGAAGCCCGCACGTTCCTGTGACGCTAATCAGTGATATTCCTAACAAGTACTTGTTACATAAATTGTGTAGTACACTAGGATAAACAGACATATACAGACAATTTGAATCCTTTATTTTAGCCCTTTAATTACATTTAGAAAAGCCTAATTAGTGTTGATCAGTGATGTGGACCTTGTAGCTGATGTGGACCCTGATAATCTTTCCGTTATATATTGTTGTACTTTGTCGGAAATAATTTTATTGCATTTCACTTGTTTACGGAGACCCGTAGAACGACAGTATGCTGAATTGTGGTAAGGAAGACTTGTTATTTACTTTGTTAAAAATTTCCGAATTCAGCATATCTTGAATGCAAACGAGCAATACTTTCCCTCGTACACTCACACGATTTTCTTACTGTTTTCACCCTCACAGCTGTACAAATTAAGTTTGCATGCCAGACATAAACGATTGGTTTTACCGACAAGGAGCAGCAAAATATACCCGGTTCCACTTCACCAAATTACTGCGGTTAAAGTGGATTTTTCACTTATTTGACAAATTTCAGTTTGGCTCTCAAAAAACTGTATTTTGGAGGAATTAACCACTCATATAATAACAGATATGTCATAGGTAATTATGGCGACGATCTTCAAAGAGCAAAATTTATGCCAGTTTTACAAAACAGGAGTCCACACTGCCGACCTTCCTTCATACTGAACAGACGGAATGAAGCAGTAACGCTATCTTCTCTCTTCTATGGGAGAAGTCTGATTATTATTATTCTATTAGATCGCTACTGCTTTAAAGTGTTGCTGATAAAGTTCTTGTACCTAATGTTTTGCGGTACCTGAGGTTCTTACAGCTGTGACTGTGAAGGTTAAAGTACCGATTGGCATACAGTTGTCTACATTTCGGAGCAGTTTGCTGTCTTCACCTTCAGGGCTCAAATAGTCAGAGAGGTCAACAAATGTTTAGGTTCCAAGAAGTCTGAGGCATTCCTGCGCAAGGAAATCCAGAAATACCAAGTAGTCTTTAACTCGGACCTGGAAGATGATGGCAGCAGTCTCCTCTGAAACCTCAGTATGTACATACTGTCGCATATCCCAGAAGACTCGAATATTCTCTGATTTTAGTTTGCTTTATCTCTCATTTCATGTTTATATTTATGGATGAATCCAAAAAATCATATTTAATTTTTATCTAGTGTTGAAGTACGAATGAGTGAAAGTATACCTCCACTTCTGTATGTATAGTAATGACGTGATGCTCAGATACGTCGACAGCTTACTTAACCTCCTTTTTCTAAGTCCTTTCCCGCTTTCGAACGTCAACTACCTGATTGGAAAAACTGTATCTTTCTCAGGCTCTGGGTTTTCACTTAGGCCCATGTCCATGTTTTTGTTGGAGGTGGGGTGGTTAGAGCAGTTTAGACGCAAAGTGAATTGAGGAGATGGGGGTGAGAATGTAAAGGAAAAGGAGGACAGGGAGTGAACGAACGCCCTTCTAAAACGTTGAAAGCTATTCCTACAGATAAAAGTCTTAATGAGAGAGAATAGAAGTCTCCATTGGGGTGGATATGTGACTGTAGGGGGAGGGTGTTCAGACAAGTGAGGCGCGAAGTGCGGCCTGGATGCTGTGTTTGAGAGGGACATGTCTATCTGGCCAATGCACCCTGAAAACGATGAAGTGTTATTGCTCATTTGAAGTTAAACCGTCATAATTAAGAAGTAGCTACTTGGAGGGAGGACTCAAGGAGGCAGATTTCCATTAGGGGTCCTCATCGTGGCTACTTGGGTGCTTCTGACACTTTCCATGTTACTGATTATGTATATATGTCAGGTTTACTTTCCGGCCTCCTGACATATGTCTGATATTTTTGCGAAGATAAGGCGTGTCCTGTCATCCGTAGAAGCTTTAAGCTCATCTTCTACAGCACTCCATGCGCGCACTGGTAGTTTAAAATAGGCCACGTAATAAAATGTATAAAAACATTTCTTTTGAATATCGTAGAATGTAAAGGGTTAAACAAAAAGCATGATAAATACAATATTTCACACTGTTGCATCAGCTATCCTGGTAGCCCTTTATTAATTTAGGTTTTAGAAAAATTGGGAATAAATGTGTCATAAGCGTATTTTAAAGTGATAATCCGTTTCGGATTCCCTTATACTTATCAAAAAGTATTTTCTGGTTCGCAAGGCAGCCGTGTGTGAATTCCTTAAATTAGGAATCTCATTTACTTAGGGGTGTCTTATAATTACGTGATATTTTTAGAATGCGGCTGGTTCTTCGGATGTATTAAAACACGCGAGGATACACAGCGGATCACTCTAAAAACTAGTTTGTTTCTGAAAGGGAATTACATTCAACCGAAACTGTAATTGCTATGTTTCGTGACAAGAAGTGTAAGTGTTCTGATCTTCATGGAACCTCTCGTGTAGGACATACTCTCTAATTTAACACATCACCGTACTCCGACGCAACATTTTTTGGTAGTTCAATAGCCATAGTTTGTGACTGGGAGAATCTAAGTGTAATTCTCACAGATTTTGTTTTTTTTTTTAATTCAAATGTTACTGTAGTTAATATGGATTTCTAGTTGCACTCGATTTATATGCTCTCAAGCATGCGACTCGTGGGGAAATATAAACTGCCTTCAGAATTGTGTTGGAATTCCTTTAATTCGTGTGGAAAAAACTGATAAATGCTCTGCCTCATTTACTATTATATGTATTTAAATGATTTTAACCTTGGCCTTTACTTATCAAAAAGTGTATTTTAGCTCATTTTATCGAAGCATGCAACTCGTTATGTCGCAGTATGGGATATTTATAGATTATAGACATTTGAAGATAAGTTACTAAGGAGAATAGTTACGCTCGAAGGAGGGAAAGTAATGGCAGAAGGGAGAAAATTTCACTGGAGGATATTCAATATGGGTGTCTTTCTGAGAAAAAAAAATTCTTAGTAGGCCGATCGAATAAAAGCAGATGTTCTGTGGGCGTCGAATTGAGGAAATAAAAAATAAGTTTAAAATTATTTCGGAAATCCTGAAGAACCCAGATCACTTTGAATATCTAGTTTTAGAGGGCAGGATAATATTAAAATGTATGTTGTTATGAACGCTGTAGTGAAGTTTGGCACTGATACAGAGTAATTGGAAGGCTGAAAAAAAAGGAGTAAAATTAGTTGATTTGTTGACTGCTAACTTATCGTCTGTGGGGTGCATTTGATATAGGGAAGGGGGATAGACTTAATTAAATTCCGTCGGAATTAGACCTTTTAGTTGGTAAATCGGAGGGTGAGGGAGGAGGGCGGTCCACTGGGGGTTGGGAAAGGACGCTCGCAGATAAAAAGAATTCTAGGATGTGGGAGAAACAAAAAAAAAATGTAGAAGTGCAGGAGATGAGAAGGGCAATTCTCTGGAGGACGCTCAAAATATTCATGGAGTCGGTGACTGCTGAGTGAAGTCGCCTGCCAGCCCCCGGATTTGAAGACACGCTCTTTTTAACCGAACGTTATTTTCTGCCTTGCGTTTTTTTCTAACTTTATTTCTGTTTCATGTTCAGATATTTGGAACACTTTAACGGTACATGTTTTGTGCGCACCCCTCACTTGTTAACCATTTTAATTCTGCACACGACTTATCACTCTGATTTACTGGCCGTGAGTAGGCCGTTCGAGAGACCGGTGAAAGAAACTTGTGCTGTCGTCTCTCAACAGTTTCAAAGCTGATTTCGTGGGTTTACAGAAGTAGTTTAAATTATGGAGAGTGGGAATGGAGACTATTAATAAAATTCCTAGTGATTTTGGGACCTTGCGGATTTCTCTTTCTTCATACCGGGTAGAAATTTCTGCACAACATATCTGGAAATAAGGCAAGTGTTTTGGAGCACCTATTAATGTGGTACGTTACGGAGTCCCTGAGTGTGCTTCTTTTTTAGCATTTAAACATTCTGGAGTTCCTGGATATTACTTATTAAATTGGTAACCTTCTGGATTTCCTCGAAAATTATGCTTCCAGAAAGGAAGGTCCTTTCTACGTGGATTTGGGACTTATTTAAGCAGCCTGTTTCGTCATTTTCAGCCGTATTATTCTTTTGCTTGTGTTTCAAGACGTGTAACATTCCTTCCGGAGGATTCCCGCCGTGACCATGGTCTGGGTAGGTTAGTAGAATTTAGGTTTAAGGGCCCTCCTAGCACTACATCTTCCTCTATCACCACTCACATCATCGGGACAACGTAACTGCGCCTCATGGGCGTCCCAACCTCAGAAGTCGGTTACACTCCTGCCATGCCCAGGAGAGAGGTCCACGAAGTCCACATGGACATGTGGTGGCATTGGACCCCCCAAAAAATTCCTTCCAGTATATGAGCTATGTAGATGTGCAAGATTTAATGTTGTCACAGCTGAGCAGATGCAGATGCTGTTATGACAATAGCTACTTAAATTGGTGTATTTGTACCAACATTTAAAAAGAGCGTGCTGCCTCCATCTCCGGCGTATCCCGATAAGCGCATGGGCGCACAAGCACCAGTGCTTGACGAGCGTGCATCTCCTTATTCAGGTTACTTCAATATTTCTTGGCACTTCTTCGAATCGGTGGTGCCTGAACAGTAATTGACATGGCGTCACATGCCAGAAGACGGAAATTTTCTATGGCTAAGTATTTAGAAGTTTTTATGTGGGCGGCTATAAATCCTTTTCATGTACGTGTTCAAGATCTAGATAATTTAGAAGTTCGTTGCTTGTGGCTGGAGTTGGATTTGCGAGATTTGGGTTTTCCAGAGCGTGGACGTTGTGGAGTCTGGTCTTCTGGGATGTTACAATGTGTAGCGGGGTTAGCAAATCCCGACGTTTCGATAAAACGTTTTCTCTTCAAGCATTAATGAGTGCTGAAAAACTGGGAATTCTGAGCCGTTGAAGATAAAGTGATTACATTCCTGAGATACGTCAAATCTGTTAAACCCGCTACACAGCATAACATCCTCGAACGCCAGAATCAACAATTCCGTGTTTGTGACCGTATGGATATTGCAATGTATTTCACGCTTGGTGTTTTTCTGTCTGTTTACTGGGACCGTTATTTATAAATGTGTCTGCTCGTAGAGAGCGGTTTGTGTAGAACACGGTCGTACTGTGATACAGTTAGTCCTGTAGACATGTATACGGAATATGAAGGTGCAATTTGACACTCGTGTTTGGGGTCGAAGGTCTTTCTTTCGGCCTGGCTGCTGACAGATGACTCCCAACGAAGACAATTTTAATGCTACATATCAACATTCGCTCACAGAAAGATGCCGCATCTCCGTTACATGTACAGGGAGTAAATTGATGTTTACTGTGATATTGGGGAGGAACACGTGGATGTCCGTCACGGACAACATGATTTTATTAAAGGAGGTGCTTCAAAATTTTCCGCAACCCACCAAAGGCGTGTGCATGTCCAAACGAAACCCATAAATATATTGTTAACGAAAATAAGAGCTTCTGATGGTTCTAGGTGGTAGATGGGTATCGCAATCGGTGTATGACTAGGCTGTGGGCTGGAGGCCTGGAGAACTGGGATTCAACCTGCTGGGAGCGGGGCATAGCAAAGGCTTTTCTTTTCGCCTCAGCTCTAGACCGACTCTGGTACCCACCTAACACTTGTTCTTTGGAAACGTGGGCTCTTTTCCTGGGTATAAAGCGGCCGGGGCGTGAAGCTTACCACTAACTTGCATCCAGTGGCGAAGAAATAATGTGACTATATCCTCATCCTTCCTCATGTCAAGGTTCTCACTGAAGTAAGGACTGTTGAACTTAACTTTTAGAGCAGGTGGTAGTAGGCCATGCGTGCTGTTCAGCTGTGCTTTAGAGCAGTGTTTCTCAACCGCCGGGCCGCGGCCCGGTACCGGGCCCTGGCTTCAATTATACCGGGCTGCGAGAGGTTCTCCTGGAATTTGTCATTTTAGTTTTCAAAGCATTTTTCATGAATAAGTGTTTTATAGTGGAAATATTCTGAAGAGAAAAATATTCGTGAATGTGTCGAAAAACTCAGACCCAGATGTTGGCCTCAGGAAACTATAATATGCTACGAGATTTCATTAGTCCAGTGATTGATAACTAAATTAAATGTAATTTTATATTTGTCAACATGCCACAGCGGGTTTTAGGTTAAAGCACGACTGCAGTCGGACTTTAGCCTGCAGCCCGGACACTACTCCAGCCTAACCGCACCTAACCTCCAACCTAAAGCAAACCAAGAACGAAACGACCAATGTGGTAATCAACATCATAGTCGCGAGCTCCTGATGATGGGCATAGTAATGGCCGAAACATGTTGAGCCTATAAGAAGTACAACAAAATAATAAGTGGCATCTAGTTGGTTTTTTATCTTCAGTTAACACACTGGTTCTTTAAGATCTACTTTAATATTATCATCTCATCGACGCTTATGTCTTCAGAGCAGTGTCGTGACTTCAGGTTTCCGACTCTGAGAAAGGATGCTCGCAAATTCATCTCGGAATAACTTTGTTGTTTTTAAAGTGGTGGAAAAAGAGTGAAAATTCCTACTTTACAATGGAACTATATTTTCGCAGTCGGAGTGCCCCAGTAGGCTGCATGCTAATCTGTTTACCTTAAACCTCGAATTAAGCAGCACTTTGTTTCACTTGGTGTGTCAGTGTGTTGACACACTGCCCGTAAGGAAAACGAATGAGCGGTCGCTGTCCTGGGGCGGCCCACAGTAGCTCTTCAACATTAAGCAGAGAGCAGGCAACCAAACAAATTGCAATATTATGCAAGCCATGAGCTTTGAAAACGAAACGGGAACCCAGTCTATTCGATAAAATGCATTATCCAGTCAATTTATCGTCGATAAATGAGCCCTTGGTTAGGTTGAGTTGGGGGAAGAAGAGGAAGTTACGGGATAGAGAAAATCACCCCTTTGCAACAAATACTGTTTCCCCTAGCTCTATATATTATCCTGAGTGCCGTTACACAAAACACATACATCCCAGCAGCATCTTCATGCCGTGCTACGTCAGTTCCACGATTTACATTTCATTTTTGTGTGTTCCTAAACACAACTGTGCAGGTGTGCTTAGGGATGGATGGAAGCAAGAAGAAGGGAGAGGCGAATAAACAGAGAAAGAATATCGAAAACAGGGATGAAAAGGTATAAAAATAAAGGGAGAGAAATACTAAAATTAAAAGCAGTGAGAGAAGAACAACAAGAAAAGAAGGAAATGTAAAACAGGAAAGAAAGAAAGTGATGGTTTAAAGTTTCTCGTGAACAGTTTAGCAAGTGAGAATGACAAAGCATACTGCAATGCAGCACACATATTTCGTAACTACGTTCTTTTTAGGCGCGTTCGAAAAATTGCGAAAAGCGACTATTAGCTTCGTCATGTCTGTAAAGTTCAATGTTCATTGAAAGAAATTATTCCACCAGTTACTCAGTGTAGAACTACCCAGTACCAAATGTGATGGATATTCGTTCAGTAGTTTCAGTACGATAATACGATGGCAACTGTTTGGTGGACCCTAATTTCCTTCAGTTGGTGCATTAAATCCACCATAAACAAAATTTTCCCCATTGACGCACGTGTATCTTGAGTTGTATTTTAAAGTACCTGAAGTAAGCCTATAAAGTACTACGCTACCATAAATCTTACAGATTATAGTACTGGACAGACTGTTTCAATTAATTAATCGATTGGCCTCGTGTTTTGTTGTAGACCACGTGTATTGGCTAGAGTGTTCTGCTGACCATAAATTGCTCTGTTGAGTGTAAACAATCACCACAGAGAGAAACTTGTACATTGGATAATTAACTTGACATTCCAATGAGCAGGCGTTATGACAAAACACCATCCAACAATTGTACCAGACTGTTTTATGCGTTATGCAGCAGTTAATCCGGTAAATGCATTTGTAAATCATTATGACATAAATCAAACTTACGGCGAAGGGCGCGTTTTGTAATGAAGCAGTGATTGTAGTGGACGTAAATAATTTTGCACCCCACCTAATATGGCACTGCAGTCACAGAACATGCCGTCATTATGTCTAGCTGTCCGTCCGTCCGTCCGTCCGTGATCATGCTATGTGGAATGTTGAAATATGGCACGTCATGTTATTTGGCAATCGGACTATTATGTTGTGGGTGTTCAGCACAAATACGATATTTTTTTTAATAAATGCATATAAAGGGATCAATCAATCAGTTGACTCTAAACAGGACGGAAAATCAATGGGAGGGCAGACAGATGGCCGAATGCAACAATGAATGTTTGGGCATAATGAAAATTCTCATGCTGATTTTAAAGTTCTGTGACATTCGACTGTCATGCGATGCGTCAGTCATGTTTACTTGTTCCTTTCATTTATTTTCATTTTCCATTTCTGTGACTGCCAACAGGGGGAGAGCAGTGTGCGATCTGACTAGGACTGCCTGCAATGTTGTGTCTCTTCTGGGGTTCTACAGAGTGGAATGCTTATGCAGGCCTAAGGTTTCTTGTACCAAAACACTAACCTTGGTCACTTGTTACACCCTTTACCACAATCGAGCCTTCTCAGACTGCGCCGTGGCTATGTAACAGTCATAAATGGTGGGCCATTACCGAATTCACGAAAATAAATCAGTCCTTGAGCCGATCACATCTGCTGACCTGTGTAAGGTCTGTGAGAGTACACACCTCAACCGCTCAAACACCAGAGTTTTAGGTCAGAATCCCGCTCGAGGGATGAAGGTGTGTCTGCGTTATTCTTTGTTTGTGTTGTAATTTGTAGGGAGGGGCCGTGCAATGGTCCGATTCCCCGTCCAAAGATTCCTTTTAGGCGTGTAGAAAGACACTGCGTCGTTCTGACTTGTGGCTCCATATAATAATAAGAAGAAGAGGAAGATGAGGAAGGAGTGGAAGAAGCTGAAGAAGAAGGAGTGGTAGAAGAAGAAGAAGAAGAAGAAAAACTGGAAGAAGAATGGTAGGGTGAGAATAATAAGAGGAAGAGAAAACAGTAGAAGAAGATGAAGGGGAAGGAAAAGACAAAGAAGAAAAAGTGTAAGAAGAAGAGGAAGAAACGTGTAGGCTTTTTGGCGGACAAAATGGCACTGGAACAGGTTTTTCTCCAAGTACTTCATTTTTCCCTCACAGTGTCTTTCGACCAGCGCCACTCATTCGCGTCTGTGTAACAGACGCTGTACAGTCGGTATACAGACATCGTCGAAAAATGTAGTGAAAAGAAAAAGAGGGATATTTCAGTATATAAGGAAAGATAGTACGATGGTGTCAACGTGTCTGTCCCCCGTGTAATGTTTCTGATGAAATACAGTGCGATACCCCATCGTCAGAGCGACGCTGTTAGCACTTAATTTAGGGTCCTGAAAGTTTTTTGGTAAAATAAAATATGCGAATTTTTTTGTTAAATACTTGAATGAAACAAAACAACATGGTGACTGCGTGAAATGTGTATTTATTTTTCGTTGGATGGCCATGGCATTTAGATAATGGACTACTGGAAGTAAGCATATGAAAATGTATTTAGACGTTGAACATAATAAAGATAACCAAACTGATGGATATAGACCTATTTCTGTAGGTATGGCGATTGTTTTGGTAACATATCGAAGTTAAAATGATAGAATTCTATATTAGAGGAAATGATGCACAGATATAACTCTATGATTTGAGTAATTACTGAATGAATGTTCATGCTATTCTCCCTGTAGCTACAGACTGAATCATATTAGTCACCATAAATTAATCCCATAATTTAACTAATAGGTTGATATTCGCAGTTTTCCCCCGGGGGTGCTACAGCCCAAATTGGGGTTAGGCCGCCTCGTTTTCGAAGTTTCTTTATCACACACACACAGACAGACAGACACACATACACACCCGGTAGGACTCGTCTATAAGAGTGATCAGCCCATCGCAGGGGCACACAAGACACAACAAACATAAGATAAACATTCATGCCCTCAGCGGAATTCGAACCCGCAATCGCAGCAATCAGACAGCTGAAACCAACGCCGTAGACCGCACGGCTACCGAGATCGGCCGTATTCGCTCATATCCAGTGTAGTGTGGTCGACTGAAAAACAAATACCAAATCAGTGAAGTTTCTTTCGGTTAAGAAAATTTGTTTTAAAGGGAAATGCGTCCACAAAGTGTCAAGCAGAAGCCTGGGAACAGTTTCATTAGTTCCATGACAAAATGTAACTGAAATTCACTTTTACTTATACTTACTGAATAGCCACGCTTTCGAAATTATAGACTGACATCACTGCGAATTTTCAAAGTAATAGCGGATTAACGTATGGTGTAGGATCTGGAAAGTTGCGTATGTTAATGGGGCACTGAAAATGGAAGCACTTTGTTTGTTAGGCTTTAAGATAGCAGTAAAGGGACAGAATGGGTTGTGAAGATTTGCATGAGCTCTGGTTCGGCCTTCCGTAGCCCAGAATATCACAAACTTTTGGAGATTATAACCAAATTAGGGGTTCAGGGAAGGCTGTGCAGTTCTAAACAGAAATATAAAATTGTGTATTTATTGAAGTACGTTTCCTTATATGCCTCGCAGTCTCGTAAGTTGCTGTGCACGTTGGCCTACTTGCGGTCTCATTTTGTGGACTGCGTTTCTGTACCCGCAGAATCCAGCGTGTTGAAGCTAGGCAGTGTTCTTCACCTACCAGGATGTAGTGTGTTGTTGTGAAGACACTTATAGTAATGTTTTGCCTGCTTACTGTTTCAGTTTGTGGTGATAGGACCATATGTTGCCGGGACAAGTACTGCACTGTGGAGGTAGAGATGCGTCGTAATGAAATAACAAATCGTACAGTTCTGTCTGAGAATTGCGCAAGTCAGGGCTAAAGTGGTCCATAAGCCAGTTTATGTAGCGGCATACATAGGTAGGTTTTCACCCTTTTTATAGGCCACGAAGGCCCTTAGGGTGAGTAGCGGTATAGCTCTACTCTTTCTAGGACCTCGACACTCTAGATTGGGGTGGGAGTCAGCCCCACGCCACGGCCCCCTCTACCCACGGGAAAGACCCGGTACCCATTGTACAGGAGGCTTGTAGCAGCTTACAACCCTTCGAATAATCCACCCCACAAAGGAATCTAGAAGGAAACAACAGTGATTCCTACCACAAAAAAAAGGGCTACTGCGGGACCCTGGCGATGTTATGTCGCATTAAAAATCATTTCGTCTGTGGACTTTGTAAATTGTATCCCATTAACTCTAAAAACACCACGTTGAGTGGAAAAGGCCGGTCACCGCGCTGAGGCCAGAAATTAAATTAAAATCTACTCAGTACATCCGGATTGGTAAAGGTGTTGTGAACCTCTGAGCCAACAATGTCACTTCTGTTAGGGTCATGTACACCCATAATGTCTGGTACAATGAGCAGGGGATTGTACGATAAGTTAGGAAATGTGCGTACCCTATATTGTAACATCGAGAGACGATCGGATCATAGCGTCTTGTACTCTGCTCAGATGGTAATCAGGCGTACAATTTAAAACACAGATCATGTCCTTTTATCTTTCACACATTCGTTATGTTATAGAATATCTTGACTATTATTAGGGCTATTTTTTTTTCGCTGTTATATTTCTTTGAAGGATTTGTTGTTTGTATATGTACCGTAATTGTTTCTGCGACAAATTTTCGGACACAGCGTTGAAGTTTGGTCTAGTAGAAATGTTTTGTAGTTGCTTATGTACAAACGGTATTTCCTACAAAGTGAGTAGGTATAATCGTAGTGCATCTCCCTGAACTGCGGAATGGCTAAAAACTATAAAAATTCCCATCACAAGGAGCAATTCACTTTTTATTTCCTAGTAACATGCACATGATTAATATAATCACGGGCACTCATTACAGCAAGTCTTACCGGATTATACGAGTAGGGTTTGCTCAGATATCTGTTCATTAACAATTTAGATTAGCAGGAAACAGAGGCATGCAAAGTATGCCTAAATGTTTGTTTGAATTTATTTTAATTTTACCAGCATTCACTTCACAGCATGAAGGATACAGTGTTCACTCACTCATGGCTGACACAGCTCCCACATATAGTGCAGCTAAATACTTTATAATGATAGATAAATCATACCATAAATTTTCAGTTTTCCTGAGTCTGACAGCAAGACTTGTTGTAGCAGATCAGACGGAATTAATGAGGTGTAAAGTAGTAGCATTAAATATTGTAACTGCATGTTTGTATTCTTGCCTTAATTCCCCGTCACGTAAATTACGTCTGTATGGCGCTTAATTATTCTTAACCCCTCTGACTCAGCCTTATTTATTGTGATTATCTTGTAAACAGCATGATTTAAAAAAATGATTTGGCATGCAATGTGTGGTTTAGATTTTCCCTGAAGTTTATATTTAAAACTTTCTCAGCACAGCGAGATATTATCATAAGTGCACGTAGGTTTTCATGCAGAGTAGCTGTTATATTTGCCCAGTTTTAACTGAACGTGCAGCTGGTGGCAGATATGATTAAAAATCTCTAACAAAAATCTTTAGGAAAATTCATCTACAGGAAGCCGTCATTCCACGTGGACGGGCAGACCAATATTACGGTCGCTTTTCGCAGTTGTTTTGCGAAAGCGCTTACAAATTTTCATCCTAAAAATTGTGACATATAATGGACATAGACTTCAGTGGCCCCCATCATGCATCTATTTAATTAATTAAATATATAGAAGTTATTGATTTTGGGTTTATTTGATAATATTAATTTGACTTTGTTGTCTGTCTCGGTTATAGGTTTTTGTAACCAATGAACCAATTTTTAGGATAATTTTATTACCTGCAGATAATTTTACCAGATAGTGACGCTAGGTTGAGTTACAGTTGGCCCAGAAGCTAATAATATCTCTAACTGTCGGGCCCAACTAAGTAAGCCATAGGCTTATTTAAAGCGCAAGGTGGTTAATGTTGATGTTAATGGTTTAGTACTCGTCAGCTAGTTCAGTAAATGCAGCTATCGGACCATATAGACCTGCTACGCGAGTTCATTTCTTTCCACGTCTGTATAATAGGTATGTATACTTTAGAACTTCATTTAATATCTCCCTCTTTATGTGCACGCACCTCAGTTGGTATCGTTCCTGCTGGTTTCTTCGATAAAACTTTCTGTGCAATTACAATGTTGCGTTTCTTGCCGTAGAAATTTTAGACGAATGGCATCTGTCATCATTTTTTTTCTATGGCGCTGTGGCTCAACGCGGGCTATGGCCTTCTCATTCGTGAGGTTTCAAAATTACACACAACGACGCACCACATTCGGTAGGACTCCTCTGGTAGAGTGATCAGCTCGTCGCAGAGACCTCTACCTGACACAACACCTACAAGGGACAGACATCCATGCCCTGGTGGGGTTCGAACCCACAATCTCAGCAGGCGAACGGCAGCAGACCTACGCCTTAGACCGCGCGGCCACTGGAATCGGTTATCAACTTTTAATCTTGAATGAGTCCGTGAATAGAATTACTTGTTGCAATCTGATAGTCGCACTGTCTTGTCAAGGAACTCCGCACTTGTTTTGGAAACAAGGGTGTAACAAAATACCCACTGGAACATATTCTGAACCAGGTGGATCTAGTATACACCCTTCTATACTACTTTTCTAATATCCTGACTTGTATTGTCCCCCCCCCCCCCTCCCCCTTTCCCAATTTTTTATCCCAAATTTTTCTTTTCGCCTTTTTTTCTTTTTTTTTTTTGTGCTTTTTTTCT
>Ga0131853_10014695_pt1 | contig 14338 bp, 12 predicted proteins | sample TergutLab28metaG_FD_92764 | JGI IMG/M metagenome (GOLD analysis project Ga0131853, IMG submission 92764) | Labiotermes labralis P1 segment gut microbial communities from Petit-Saut dam, French Guiana - Lab288 P1 (version 2) (version 2) | ecosystem: Host-associated > Arthropoda: Insects >... | reverse complement strand
ATCATTTTTACAATCTGAGTTATGGTGATACAAAGCTTGTGTATGGCACCACAACTGCCATCTGCAGAAGTTTCCAAATTATTTTCAAGGCGGTAGGGAAAGGAAGCAGAGAATTTGACTTGAGTGTCGAACAGAATAGTATTTGGGTTTGAGCCCTTCTGGGCCTGATGCACCTAGAACTTAAAACAGGCCCTTTGTGCCCATTTCAAGTGTATCATGGTCACAGTACATAAAAGTATATACACAGCAAATATGAACAAATTCAGAATCAGTATGGGAAATACACATTTCTAAAGGCCATGTACATAATGGTAAGGGTGCAGCACGGGCGTACTGCAGGGACCCATGATGTTATGAGCTCAGAAGCTAAGGCTAATCATTATGACGACTTTCTAACAAAGCAACAGGAAATGAGTTGTTTTCAATTCCTTATTTTAGTTGCACACAATTATGTCCCCTCCCAAACTTAAAACAGAACTGAGCAGCACAATGAGCAGCATATAAACAGTAACACAGCTACAAAAATTCTAAAGCTGTTCTTCACCTAGTCAGTTGAATGCTGAAGAAAGAAAAAATACTGTACAGTACTAACAGAAATTGAGTTTTCAAGAACATAAAAAAAAAACTTCAATATTACTGTACAGCAAATGTCTTGTACTCCACCTTGCATAGCTAACAGGCAAGAAGTGTTGCTTCACAAAAATAAAGCAGCTACTGTCAGGCAGTAAACAGTTCAGCATGATTCAGCTGAATAAAAGGTAGTTTAAATAGGACCCAGCATCTTTGGAACCTATCTGCACACACTTTTCAGCACTTAACTTTCACATATTATAAGATTTCACAAGCAGCAAAATGGCAATTGTCTACAGCAAGCTTTTCAACACTCTTCATGTTCATGTGACTGACTAGTGTTTGCAGCTGTTGCTCACTATGCTGTGGCTGTCCTTGACTGCAATACACCATTCATACACCTAAGTTTCTAAACTTCAATCCAAGTCTTTGGTGAATATAAACTGTTCTGAGATGCCTTTCAATACAAGTTTAAATACGTATTACTACTGTACTTTCATACTGCCTTCATCTTATGGCATGATTAACCCTTAGCCGCCGAATGACATATATATATATATATATGTCACACAGTGAGCCCTTTAAATAGCCGAACGGCCACTAAAGTGGCCAGGGGTTGGGGATTTAATTCCGCCGTCAAAGATTTAATTCCGGCATCAAAGGGTTAAGTAAATGTGCAAGTAATCTTAATGTCAGGGGTAAGATACATGAAATTAGTTATCCAATATTATATCAATACACATCACAGTTTACAAGAAACAACAAAAATTCTAGGTAAAATTAGAACAAGTGTGATTACATTTTTATGATAACAAGAGAGATAAACTGGCACCAACGTAACTAGTAAGTGTAATATCTTTAATTTAGCAACATGTTTCAATCTCAGAAGGTCATCTTCAGGCTAGTAGTATAAAATACATAACACCAGGCCTGATGATGACCCTACCGACATCCTCTTGTTATTATATCTAACACAACAAGATGAAAAAAAAAATCACGAGTTATGGAGTTGCTACATACCTACTATTCTATGGTTGCAGATATTTTCCGTATCTCGCACAGTTTTGGATAATCTACAAACTCAGTTCCGTAGATCATTATTGTTGCAAATGTAACTGCTACCATTGATCCCCAGAATAAGAGGTACAGTAGACTTTCAGTGGTATACTCTGCAACACAACATATTTTTGTAAACATCTGTTCCAAAGCTTCTTTCACAGACAATTAGTTATTTAAATAGAAACTGCAGTGGCACCATTCACGAACAGAACAGCAGCATGCCTACTGCCCAATGGTAGAGCTCTGTTTGGAGAGACTCAATTACCAGATCCTGAAATGGACAGAACTTTTCTCTTCCACATGAGTTTCCTGCAGTTTAGCAATTAAGAGAACTGTGGACTGCCACAGCCATTTCAGAGGAATGTGCTACCTCCATCTTCAGCATGATGGAATTACATTCAGGGAGGTGTTGAAGTGATTCAGGGAAGTGGGTTGATTATATTAATAGGTTGCAAGAATTATGCCCAAAATTGTATTATAAATGAATTTGGGAACAACAAGATTGAGAGGCAAACCAAGATATAGATGGCAAGATGAGGTGAGAGAGGATGGACGAATAGTTGGTGGAGAAGGGTGGCAGGAAAAAGTACATGACAGAGAGGAATGGAAGAAGCTCCTGAGAACGGTAGTAGGTAATCGTCGCATTCTGCACATTCCAAAGGAATGAATTAATTAATTAATTATGCCCAATCAGAAGCATGAAAATGGGAGGAGAAAGAGATCTTGTTCCAGGACCCGTAAAAACCAGAATGGCTTGGATTCTTCATGGACTACCTAAATAAGCAGATGCCAAATATACTGTTCACCATACTGAACAATACTGAAACTGAAGGCCACCTTCCCTTCCTGGATCCCATATCTAGAAAAGATCGCATGGCATCTTCCACACAACCTACCTACAAACCATTCAGTGAACCATTTCAGCATCTGTCAGGAAGAAATTCTCTCATCCTGCAGACAACAACTGCCACGAAAACCTGAAAAATTACTTTTTTCTTCTTGTCAGTACAACCAGACAGAAATAATTTCTGCATTCTTTTCCCATCCACATCAACTATAAATTTAACCTATTTTATTTTTCAGCATTATTGTGCAATCACCACATTATGAACACCAAAAAACTGAGCATTGCCAATACAGAGAGCAACATTCTGAAACTACAACACTAAGTTCAGGAGTAGGTTAAAATGGTGCACTTACAGTAACATTCCATTCATTTGGCAAACATGGAACCAGACACATGCCAGATTATCAGCTAGTACCCATACTGACCTAAATTCTTGAAGGTAATTTTTTGTACTGCTCCTGTACTTGGTCTACACAACCAATCAGAGGAGTATTCCATTTGGATATCTCCATCTGCTAGTTCAGGGCTATCAAGGTCCTCTTCCATGCTCGCTGGAGTTTTCATAACTCAAAAACTTTGAGTATGCGACAAGGGGTCAGGTGATACCACAACTGATGTAGAGACAGTCTTGGACACGTCTTTGAATATGTCCCTGAGATCAGCCTATTTAAATGATGAAGATTATTTCTGATAATAAGTGATGAGGATTATGTGCAGACTATGATCTTCAAGTGCCAGATTATATGAATTTCTGGATTTGGAGATGCCATATTAGAAGAATATGTACAATTATTCATACAACAGTCAGTCTAAATACATTAGAGTGCAGGCAGCTGGTTTAAAATAGTGTTGCATCCTGTGTTTTGTTATATAAGGTTCCCTCCGTTATAACAATGAAATGAGAAACCATTACAACATTATATGTAGGGTAGCTCACCGATTCCAATGAAGTGTCATTAATTTTCAACATAATCTCCAAGCACAGTAATGCATATGTCCCATCTTGACATAAATTTAAAAACCCTGTCACATTAGAAACTGGGCTCTTGTATTCGCAGTCATTCATGAATAGTCATTTCCACTTTCTCATTATCATGATATGCAGTGAATAAATCTAATATTATAATACATCGGTTTTCCAAAATCAATACTTCTACTCATGCTCCATTCACAACTGTCCTTGATGTGCTGGGTCCACTAGTGCAATAATTATCACGGATGTCTCTTTGACCATTTTTTAAACTCCTGGTAACATTTTCTGACTTGCTGCACTCTCGTTCTGCCATCAGGCCACAAAGCTATCAATTAACATTTCATTCTGATAAGTGAAACATGCTAAGCAATAAAAACCAAATCATACTAAGAACATTTTAACAGAACCAAGTTTCCAATGCCATTCTCACTGCACATCAACTTATCCCCTGAACAGCACCTGACTGACTCTTGCAACATCTGCTGCATGTTACCCCTACACAAGTGCTGTCTCCAACCAAAACAATAGTACGCCTGATTTACAAAGAAGTTAAGGGCAGTGAACCTTACTTACTGAACATGCCTCATACTACCGGTTTCAGTGCTCCTAAGAGTATGCATTTGTATCTGTATCAAAATAAAATTCCTATTTATCTATATTTTAATGACCAAGCAGTTGGAACATATAATTACTGATGTGCTTTAAAGGGTTAAATTAACTGGGCTGATGGTGAATACAGGATGCACTGCAAAGGGGTACAATTAACTATTCCTACAGTGAAATCTCATTCTAAAGGACTTAAAGACAGTCTGCTACAAGCAACCAATGTTAACAACATCAAATACCTGAGGATGGTCTTCTTTTGGGTTTCTGTTATTGTGTAGTGGTTGAAGTAACATGCTGCCTCCACCTTCAAAGTAACTGCACTGGTTTAGGTACATGCTGAAGTGAAATGGTTAAAAAATATACAGTTCACTATGCTGAATGAGACAGACAGCTACCTTCTTTCTTGGACAATATGTACAGCAGAACAGGTACTTCTTGGATCACAAAACATCCAGAAAAGTGACTGACACAAATCTGTACCTGAATACAAGGCTACACCACCCAACGAAAAAAAGTTCACTGCTGTCCACCTTACCGCACAGGGACAAGGTCATATGTGACCAGACGAGTCTCCAGACCACCTTCTACAACAACAGACAGCTCAAAAGACACCAAGCACACTCCACAATCGCTAGAGCAGATCATATCACTGGAAGAATGCCACAAAACAGTAGCCTTCCTGCCACTCAACCAAAACACCTTCTATCACATTAGGTGGGTGCTATCAAAACATAACAGCAACATGCTTGGCTTACCACCTAGAAAAATCTCCAAGCTTCTCCAGCCTCTCAAAGATGACCTAGGCCTTAAATCAGCAGGCATACAGAGTGCAGCAAGTGTATGGTGTATAGTGTACAAACCACTTGCTCCATCAAGACCATGGTCAAGGAACACCTCCAACATATCCGCTTGTACCAACCAGGAAGTTGGCCATGGAAGAACACAACACTGATCTCAGTAACTGCATCAGCTCAGTAACACGGGTATCCTGGCCAGAAAATACAAGTGCATGGACTGGATCACACAAGAAGCAAGACAGATCATAAAGCACTCCAACAACACGAACCAGGATGGATTCTTCCTGCATAGATTGCAGCAGGCTGTAACTCATTCTCTTTTTTTTTTTTTAAAAAAAAAAAGGGGGGGGGGGGTGGGCAGACTTTCTCATGCAGTCATGAGGCACAAAGTAACGGTCAATCCCCCAAGTGCTATTCACTTCCAGCGCAGCTTAACAGCAGACAGTCAACGTCCAGAAGATATTCACATCTCCCGTTCACAAAGCCCAAAGAAATCTTAACTCAGGACAATCGTAACTCCTCTTCACACATTCCACAGCTGTGATTGGCCAACCTACCTCAAACGGGCCTACATAACTGACAAAATTTGTTCCGCCATATCACTGCGGCATCCACCTAAATCAGTTTAGTCACCATGAAGGTAGAGACAGCATCTTCCTTTGAAAAAAACTAGAACATATAACCACTACAAGGTGAAGAAACCAAATGGAAGACTACCATTAAAATCTGGAAACCTGTCTGCCTTAAGCTGCCAGACGTTCAGTTACCATACTCTTTACGCTCATCAGTGAGCATGAATTCATCCCAAGGAATATATAGAGGGACAGGAGCTGCTTTGGTTAATCACTGTTTTAAATTTACATGATCACAAACTTAGGATTTAATGACATCTAAAACACAATCATGAAAAACTTAAAGACTGACCAAGAAAAATGCTGTTAGGATGTGTGTTCACTGTTCTGTTAGTTTCAACATTCTCCTGTGTGAAGCCTAACTTTAGAGCTCTAGTTCTGTAATGTCTCTTCCTTTGTCAAGAAAACGGTTAGCCTGCAGGCAAATCTGTCTGATAACATATTTTTAAACAAGGAACACCTGTGTACAGCTACCTACCACTATAACAAGAAGGAGAATTTAAGCCTTCACTGGAAATGAGGTGTGTTAAGACCTCTACCCATCCTAATAACTAGCAAGGCTTAAATGCAGACAGCAATTAGAGGTCTGAAATGCTGAACCCCTCTGTATATTTCAGACTTTGAATACTGCAAAATTTGAATTAATTTACATTGGTTAATGGCCGGACAACCAGTTTATCTTCTCATCTTCTTCATGCCTAGTCTGAGACTTGAACTATGGACCCTGGCCAGTTACAATAAAATACAACTGAACGCATACGTGTATGCAGGTTTGTGAGCAATGCATAAATGTAAAATTTTCTGCATCAGTTGTCAACTTCAATTCTTTCATACACATACGAGGGCATACCCAGAAGTGTCCAGCCACTGGTGTTGATTGTTGTTGTCACCCCTTCAAAGCAGTCCCCTTCCACATTTAGCAATGTGAATAGCATCTCTGCCACTATTGGAACTGACTTTTGGACTTGTGTAGTACAGTCTATAATTATTCCTGAAGTTCAGAAATATCCTGGAAACAATGCCCTTGTAGGTGCAATTTCGTTCTCAAAAAAAAGAATCATACACAGACAAATCAGGCATGGAGAGTGGAAGCCATGTTCTTAGCAGACAAAAATTGCTGATGATTGTGCTTGTCAGTAAGAAAACAAGGCATGAACTTCACAGAGGTTTAACACTTGTTCAATTTCTCCCTTAGAATTTTCTGGCATGTTCCACACAAGTGACATAATATGCCAGCCATCTCATGGTGGATTTTTAATGCAACAGATGAAAATTGGAAGGAAGAGATCTCTTTCATATGCATGAGGATTCTAAATGTTTAACAATCATCCTTTTATACATTTACACCTGATGATAACCCCTACAAGTTGAAACATGTAGTATTTTAAATACAAACATACACTGGTTTGATTGTAAAAGCAGCTGTGTTAAACTGCAAGATCCTTGTTATTCAAAATAATACTTCATTGGTCTATGGTGATGATTTTACAAACATTCTCCACATTTTCATCTGTACAACTTGTGATGGAATGACATGAAAGCTCATAATCTTCAATTTCCCAAAATCCATATTGAGAAAGCCACTCATGTTCTCCCATGGAATTGTCATGAAAGCCATTTTGAGCATTTCATGCACTATGGATGCACTCTTCCTGAGACTGGGGCAAAACTTGAATGCAAAGGCACTGTTTCTGCAAATCAGCCATCAGAAAACTGCTGCATACTAAACATGCACAACAATGAACACCCCCTGAGAAGCAATACAAAGGGTTATGGTTGCAAAACTCATTAGACTGACTCACAAGATAGTGATACCATAGCACATAGTGGCAGGAAGTTGTACTACTTGCCATTCTTGATCTTACTACAGAGCCTGGAAACTACTGGATTAGCTTTCACATATGCTTTTGTGGTTTATATGTTTATACATGCACATATGAGTGTAAATCTGTTCTGTACACAAGACAGGTATAAGATGATGAAGAGCTCGATAGTTTTAACTCAAAACCATATGATCAGTTGAGCATGGCACAATGAATGCATGAGATAAATCACAACAGTTAATAAAATTTGGTAGGAACACCTATCAAGATCAGCTGGAAAACTTAGTCACAGACGGAAAGGTGGGGACAGAGGGTGATTAAAAAAAAATGTTAACACTACTGTGTGTTTGTGTCACCAGAGGCTGCTCATTAAACAGTATCACCTAGAGTTTGGAACACATCTGGAAGGCTGTAGCATGGCTGGAGCTGTATCAGTCTGCAGCTCTGCTACAAAACAAATTTCAGGGGCATTTCATCGCATATAATGTTCAGCAATTGTATTTAAACTCCCATGAAAGTGTTAACATTTTTAAAATCATTCTCTTTTAAAAACAAGTTATAGAATATATAGGGTGGTTGGTGTGGACAGAATTCATCTGTCTTTGGATACGGTCCAATGTCAAGACACTTGTGCATGTGATATTGAAAGCTTGGGTTATAAAAGGTTGTCTCAAGTAGCTAAGCAACTATCAGCTTCTGGAGGACTACTACATGGAGTATGTACAGTAAATAACCGCCCAATTATACACATACTTACCAGATGGAGTAACAACATTTGCGAAGAACATGGAGACAGCAATCAACAGAACCAGTGGGAACTGTAATTAAGAAAAAAGATAAATGACAGGTATACCAACTTCTACAAAACAATGAAAACTGAAGCCACCTTGAACATAATATATAAATTATGTTTTTTGAGTCATGAAAGAAAAGATACACTATACATAAGAGTTTTGGGGTTTTAACAACAAAGAATATTAATCTTCCTAAAGTCAGGATTTAAATGCTGATCCATCTTCTTCCCAAGCAGTATTTACACTCACTTTCTCGTTTTGGGAACATAACATGGACTTTGAACAGCCAGTAGGATAAGCTATTAAAAAACATACATACGTACATCGAACCAGCTTAAAGCATTAATTACTATTATTATGACACTCCAACTGAATTATGTCCACTGTCTAATTAAAATGTTAACAAACTAATAAGAATTTGGAGACTGACTCTGTTTCCAACCTCACATAAAATTCGGGGTATGAAGCCTATTGCGATGTGCTTATTATTTCACGCTAATTTACATCTGCAGGCATACAAGCAATCCAAACATATGAACATATTAATGAATTAAGAGCTTCCTTCCACCAGTACTAAATGTAGGGTCAGTATTAAATTTAGCCCAAACGTTTGGAAGTGGTACTTTTCTGAGATACAATGTTTTGTAGTCTGATGCATGGTTACCAACATTTTGGAGATGCATACTGCCTCCATCTGCCCCACAGATGAAGGCAGTGTGGGCCTACAAAATGTTTATGAGACTGCATGGAGTGACATCCTCCCAAGCCAGGACAGTATGCACATCAACTGCTTTTCTGCATCAACAGTCATGTTGTTGCCAATCACTGTTCATAATTCCACCATCCTTGGGAGCTATTCCAAGGTTCTAACAAGTTGGAGAGAATAAACCTCCTGTTATTAATTGGAGCTTTTATTGAAAAAATTCATAACTAGTTTCATAGATCTGTTGGGAAGACCAGTGACCTTGCATTCATACAACAATGCCAACATGGTCAACCCATTTATATCCATACCCACATCAAATAAATCAGTTCCTTAAATTTTGTGTAAAAGTACTAATGACAAAAGTACTAGTGCTAAGGACTATGCACACAGTGAGCATGTTGTTGTCATCACTTACTGACAAGCAATGATGAGAGTAAGTGTATTAAAAGATGTGTGTATATAGCCCACATGATCTTGGAAATCTATCAACTCATTTCATTTCAATTCAATTCAATACACAAAATTTCCTTTCACTGGTGTCCACAGGCGTATTTGCACTGTAAATTACACATCCATGCCTCATGTTACAGAAACCTGCATTACGGATTTTTGCTTCAACACTCAACATTAATATGACGGATACCCAGACAGTAATACCCCTTACTTATTTTCTCACTAAATAGTTATTCCTAAATTATGAAAAGTTACACAGTTGGTTTGAACCCTAATATCCCATGGTCTCCATCCATTTCTACAGCCTTGCACCAATGAGGTACAAGTGTGTGTGTGTGTGTGTGTGTGTGTATGCCTTACTGGTACCACGCCTTGTTCTGCTCAAGTAGCAAACTTCATTCCACGGACTGCAGGGTGGAATAGGCAACAATGTCCAAACAAATTCTGTGATGGCATCCAAAGTCTTCAAACTTGTGTGTGGCCTTGCAGTGTCTTGCTGAAGCAAGGTTTCTGTTGGATACTTGTGTGGGCAAACTCATCCGAAATGCTTCCCAAGTTCTATCAGTGTCCTGACGTAGGTGTCGGATTTTACTGTCTCCCATCTCAGCAACGCAACCAAAAGAATCACACCTTCACAGTCCCAGAAGACAGTGATCATCACCCTGACCTCTGAAGGAGACTATATGAATTTTTTCTTCAAGACAAATTGAGCATGGTGCAAATCCATGGATTGAGTTTTCTTGCCAGTTCAAAATAATGAACACAGGCTTCATCTGCTGTAACAATCCCAGAAAAGAAATACTCTCCCTCAGCTTCAAAACATGCCAACAACTCAGAATAAATGGCTCTTCTCTTGGTTTTGTGTGTGACTGTTGGGCTCCAGGGTACCCAGTTCATGCACAGCTTCAAAAATCTGAGATCCTGAGTGATGTGACTAACACTTTCTTTCATGACTGAAAGACTGAGTGCCAGCTGTCAGGTTGTGATGCACTGATCCTTGGAAATGATAGCATCAGCATGTTGCAGCATTTCACAACAAATTGCTGTGACAAGATGGCCTGAGCAAGGCAAATCATGGGGATATGCTTTTCTTCTTCTGGGAGCCATCACTCTATTTGCCAAGCAACTAAGAGTGCTTTTTTCAACCTTAGCACTCCCATAAAAATCGCAAAGATGTTTGTGGAAGTTTCTCACTGATTCTTTCTTGGCAACAAGGAATTCTATAACAGCATGTTGTTTCCACCACACATCAGTGATTGACTTCATTTTGAGGGGCTGATGTAATCATACTATCTGGGAGAAATCTTTACAACTTCATACATAAATGCCACAAACTACAAATTTGTTTAGTGTAATATCTAACAATTCTAGATTTGTTACTGGTCAATAAAAAAAAAATAGGGTATTACTTTGACACCCTACGCATGTACCTGTTTTCCATTTTTAGAGACAAACCGTCTATTGTGTGAGTCAGGTGAACACATGGGTCAGTACATTGGCACTTATGCTGCCATAGAGGAATACAAGAGAGATGAGTGACTAATCCAGTGATCTGCATCCCCCTCCCATTGTAGTTTCTTTTCACTTCTCCAGCAGTAAGCACCAAGTGTGCACATGCTGCATTTGATGAATTTCTGGATATTCTGGTGCTAAATGTGGTATCGCTTTTCCATTACGGGTCCAAGAAAATAAGGTTGTAAAAGTGTGTGCATGCATGCATGACCAAATAAGTGTCATTCACAAGCCTCAAACAAAAATTAAAGGTAAGTAACTGACATTAATTTTAAAAAATTGTACTTCTGTACATCAGACATTTTAGAGTTTTTCAGATGGTGATGAAGAAAGTTTTAAGTGTTATTTATATAGCAAAGAAAGAATGCCTTTGGCAGAGACCTTATCAGCTCTTCCATTAGTCTGTAACCTAGTACCAGCAATTACACCATTCGAGTTTCATAAAATTCTGCAAAGAATTCTTTCCAAAAAAATTGAAAAGCAAGCACAAGTTTCATAAATTTGGTCTTAGTCACAGTCATATTTTACTAAGCTGCTTGCATGAGTTTTTAACTGTACTTTCCATATGTCTTGACCATTTCTGGCAAAATATGGTGCAGAAAATCTCCCCTAAAAGGAAGTTAGGACCTTTGAGTTCCATGAAAATCAGTGGAGTGAAAGTCATACTTTACTTAAAAGCAGAAATGTTTTTGTGCCTGTAAACTTTGTATTTCCTGACTGATTTCAGTGAAGTTTGGTTTAGATCTCCACTAAATGCCAATGAGGAATTATGAGTTTCATGAAAATCAGTGAACAAGAAACTACACTCTACTTGAGGGCACAAATCAACTTCTACCTGTAATCTATATGTGTCTTGAGAAATTCTGGCAGAATTCAGAATGAAAGTTCTACACTCAATGAAATTCAGGAATCTGGATCACAAAAATGAAAATCAACAAATTACACTGTTTTTAGTGCACAGTCAGCCTCCCACATGTTTTGGTCCATTATCAAGAAACTTTCAGATGCACAATGAGCAGCACAAAAAGGTGACTATTGCATATGCCAACAAATCAGTTAAGCATACAAAAATTTAAAAAAAAAGTAAAAATGTTAAAATGGAGTGTGGTTTGATTGAAATATCTGTTATATGTGTCTCCTAAAATTAATTTTACTTTAAACTTAATAGTTCTATGGTGGAACAGCAGCTATTTCTGACAATGATCTTCTAGGAAATAACATATAATAACTTGATCATGTAAAGTTAACATAAATTATATCTTAAACATACAGCCCTCAATTAAAAATTTTGTGTCAAACATCTGTCACATTACACATTACCTTGAGAGAACATGTGTGTATCATATCCAGCAAAGTTTAGGGTTGCCGTTTACACAATGTGCAAAAAGTAACCCTAGTCATACGGTTACACTCTGCCTTCCACATGCTCAACATTACAAATCACACACAGGCCACAGAAACCTAAGCTCAAGTGTCATTTCACTTGTTTTTGCACTGATGTCATACTTTACGGAAAACAGGACACACATGGAAGAAGTGCTTAGAACTGCTGTCTCCTGGTATGTGACACCATGAAAGAGTTACCAACATTAGGAGAAACTTACACTTCCACCTACCCAACAAAGTCAGCCAAGTGGGTAAAGGCCATATATGATACATGGAAAAGCTGGTTTTGTAAGGGGTTAGCAGCAAAACTTTGGGAGCCAGTGGACCTGAAATTACACTGTTTATGGAAAAGCCAAGAAGGAAGGGACAATAGGGAATGGGAAAGGATATGGAAAAAGGAACCAGTTAAAGAGGAAGACAAAAAAAAAAGAAAGCCATGGAAATGGAGGACTTGAAAAGAAGAGCCATGAAACAGCCTTTGTAATAATCATGGCTCCAAAAAGCCTCATGGTTGGATAACATCACATTATATGGCATGTTTGCCCTTTGAAGCAGACAGGTGTCTATGCTACATCTTATTACTTACTGTAATGTACTTCCATCCCTTCTCCACATCAAGAGGGCATGGCACTGTCACTCCTTCTCCTTCTTCCACCATATACCGCCCCAAAAACAGGTCAAGAGAATCCTGAAAAATTACATCAACAAAATACTGTACATTTCTCCAAGAAAACTCACCAGGGTCAAGTATACAGTACATATGAATGTGCATCATGTATGGACCAACACTCTGAAGTCTTCTGTCTATCTAAGCAATATCTATACAAAAAAAATTCACTACTGATAGAAAATGTGCTTTCCCATTAGCACCATCAATGGGTTAATACTACTTAGGGATATAATTTCTGTGTATTTTCAGAAACATATGTAAGCAAAGAGGATGATTTTTTAACATAAGTGCCAATGGTACACATACTTACCACTGACCTTTGAAGGGTTCCCGTTAACATGCGTGGTTAACATATCAGCAGTCTTTATTAATATGTTTCAATGTGAGTTCTGAAAACCATCACACCACAAAACCTAAGAACTATATATTCTTAAAACAATCCATTGAATGGAATGATAAGTAGAAAGCTGCAAGAGATACAGAATAGACACTTGGTTTACACCGCATAAAACTAGGGTTCTCACAACATTGAACTGTGATACATTAGCAGGGAAGACTGTCTAAAAATATACACTCTTATACACCACCAATTACAATCACTAATTTGCAGAAGGTACAAGGTGTGCATGGTAGGCTGCCTGACACTAAATCACATGGAATCGGGTGTGTAAACACAGTTTCATTTCCAGATAAAGTAAAAACTGCAAAATGAAAGTGGGGCAAACAAGTATTCATTCAATATTCTTGTGTTTTCACTGCATTTCATACCAAAACCTGCAAGTCTGACACCCTAGTTTGATGTGTTTTAACAACGTGTAATGTGTAACTACTGCAAAATATTGTGTATTTTCAACATCTCTTATACTCCTCTCAATTTCTCTCAGGTGAATAGAAGAGAGACAACAAACAACACTAAGAGTCAAAAATAAAAAATACAATTTTACAGTTCCAAAATACTACAGACACAGAGATTTAAGAAAATGTCACCTCACTACGAATAAATCAACATTAACAACCCCATTTACCAAATCAGTGAAGTACCAGTAAGAGCTGTGTATTACAAAGAAACAGTAAACTGTTAGCATATAATATTATGGCCAGGGAGTAGTGGGGAAGGGATGTCCACTGTCATCATGCAAAACCACAGTCAAATTGGCCAGTTTAAAGTGACTCGTTAGATGTTAAAAAGCAAAAGACATTATGCGGGTGGCTCGAAGTCCAATGAACCAAAATTTTCAAAAATGATTATCATGTTCTGGAACACTGTAAAAAGTAGTTTGATATATAGGTTGCATGTTACAGGAAATGCTACAAAATGGGAAGAGACATGATCAACAAGAATTGTACACTACAAGACATGTGGTACATTTATGAGCACCAGATGAAGGTGTAAAATAGCTCTGCAAGATATATTACCATCCTGACACCAGAACTTTATACTTCAACTTTCTCACACCGTGCATCACATGTATCAACATTTTAATCATTTCTTCTCTTCTGCTTAAAATCT
>Ga0131853_10014694_pt1 | contig 14338 bp, 12 predicted proteins | sample TergutLab28metaG_FD_92764 | JGI IMG/M metagenome (GOLD analysis project Ga0131853, IMG submission 92764) | Labiotermes labralis P1 segment gut microbial communities from Petit-Saut dam, French Guiana - Lab288 P1 (version 2) (version 2) | ecosystem: Host-associated > Arthropoda: Insects >... | reverse complement strand
GGCTATAGTATCACCAAAGATGATTTGATTGCATAGGGCGCAGCACAACTCCATCTTTTGCCATTATTGTGGCTTATTTGCTATGCTGAATTTTACTGAAGTTTGTTTCAAACTAATCCCTCCATAAATATTCTTTATTTTTAAATAACTTATCAATGAAACAAAGGAGCTGCCGCATATTGGCTTACCTTAAATAGTTGAAAGTACGCTTTTATGCAACAGCTCCATGATTAGTTTATTTAATTATCTAAGATCAAAAGTTACGACATTACTTCCGTTGTTTCTTATATCATACACAATAGTTCGGCCTTCAAGCACATGGCCTTCGTCAAATGTGAATGAACCTCTTAAATTGGGATTAGCACCCGGTATGATGAATCTTTCCTCAAAACGTTCTAGGATTTCACCATCGAATGTCTTGGTTACCCAAAAGCTTACAGCCCATTGTCTTGAATTTCTTGCTGTCTCATGGATGCTAATAAAATCGGCTGTAACATAAGCAACTCCGAATGTACCTTCTACAGATGCCCAAACCGTGCCTGTATCAGGGTTACGGAATTTAATGCTATATTCATAGATTCCTTCTGCTGATGGAGATGTTGTGTCTAATTCGAATATGAGGTCATCGCCGAGCATCGGGAAGTCATTGCGGTAGCGGCTGTATCCTAGCCAACCGTTGTCAGAGCAGAACAGCGTAAGCCATTCAGCCAACGGCGTACTTATTCCGGTTAACGGATCGAAAATCTTCAAATCATTTTCCGTCAAGCTTCCTGTACCGCTTATTTCAATATCGAGCTCTGTTCTGACTACAGTTCCGACATGTCCGCCGATAATATTCAGCGTAGCTTTTTCTTCGGCGCTTGCATCAATTAAGCCATTAAAGAAGCCTGAAAGCCTGGCAACTTGAGCCTCAGCAGGCTCTGCGCCTATACTCATGCTGACTTGATGGTTCCATCTCGCCACCGGAACGTTCATAGGCGTAGGAGAACCGCCTGGTATACTTCCTCTGTTATGAGCAAAGTTAGAAACAGGTTCAATAATCTCAACAGTTACGCCAATCGTCTGATCAAGATTAGCAAACGGAGCAGCAGCGCCTGTTGCCAATAAGTTAATATGCAGCTCATTATTCACATTGTCAAAGGCCGCCGGGAATATATGGAAGCCGTCAGGCATATTTAGAGCGCCCGGGAATACAGATCCCATGTTAAACAATGATGTAGCTGGAGCTATAAATTGATTAGGCTGTACAATAGTTCCGTCAGGCCTTGTTATTCTTATAGCAGTTCTTCCAACATTACCAAAGGTAAATCCGCCTAAATCTCTATCTGATGATGCAACAATTCTGCTTGGAGATACAAATCTGACATCAGAAAGAGTGACAATATCTATATTATCATTGGTAACAGTTCTGCTTGGAGATACAACCACTTCCGGGCCTTGCATCAACATCAATTCCCTGTTTCCTGCAGGAGGAGAAAACTGCACCGTGATATTCGCCCCACTGCGACCGGTAATATCATCTAAGGTAAACGGACTTCTATTTACATTACCAGGCCCCGGATTGTTGCTTGCTCCCGGAGCTACCCCAAAGAATCCGAGTCTTATAGTATTACTGGTCACCTGAATTACCCTGACTCCGCCCGCGTTAACTATTGAACCTGCGGCGGCGGCGGGCGCTGTTCTGCCGGCAACTACTTCACCATTTTTTCTTACTGTGAATGAGAAGAAATTTGAATGATGCGTATGGCCTCTGAGGTCATGGCTGGTTCTGAACTGAATAGAGTTCATGTCGATAAACTGAGCGTCATAGAGGCGAACGGTTCTGTCTTCTACAGTAGGTTCTTCTATATTTACCGTAAGCATCATTGGGTTATTCGCTCTGTAATACGCAGGTCTCATTGCAGATGAGCCTAAATAATCCGGTCCCAAGTCAAATTGATAACCCGGGTCTACAGAGAAAGTTACTCCCCATTCGGGTAAACTGTGTTCAAAAATTCCTGAGTAAGGACCTAAAACACTTGCATAAAGCTGTCTGTCGAAATATCCGCCATGAGCGCGCTCATGTTGAGTTTCAGGGTTTCTCGGAAGAACATCTCTTACTACAGTAGGAGTATTTGTTCCGCCGCGGTTTGCATTTGTAATATGTATCAGAACGCCAGGAGCGTTTCTTGAACCCATACGCCTGTCTCTTATAGTACTGCGAACCGACAGAGCATCTGCCTCTGCATTGCCTGACGGATAATGCCAGTCAGTTGATGTGAAAAATCTGAAATTGTCGTTAGCGCCTATTCTACCGCCTCTTAACTCAGCGGAAAGGTATACGCCTCTGTCCGTCGGATGAGGTATTATTACAAGCTTTGTGCCGCCCTCTGTTTCAATCGGCGTAAGCTCTACCTGATGAGTTCCAACAGTATTTAATCCAACAACCTGATCATCTCTGAACCAACCATTTCTCCATTTAAGGTTAGCAAACGCATCAGGAGACGGAATATTTATTAGACCCATAAGATGGAAAGGCCCTACGGGATAAGACTGGCTGAACTGTCCTGTATAAGGATCCATAGAGCCGGCTGCCGGCCCGTGAACTTGACCTTCAGAGTAATTATCGCTGAAGCCTAATTGGTGGTACAGCTCATGAACGTGATGTTTAAACTTCCACCTTTCGTAAGAGTCTTGGCCGGTAGTGGTGTTAAATCGAAGGCCGTAACCAAGTGACGGAGCTGCGCCGTTGGTCGTGCCACCGACTGATTCAGGGCGAAATCCCATTTGGGTGCCCCAGTTATTACCGCCCGCGTTTCCTGTTCCGAAGGTGATGCCGGGTGCGTTTTCAACAGCAGCGCCATCCCAAGTGTGGAATCTGAAACCGGGCTGCCTGCGGAAGTCGTCATCAGGAAGAGAGGCAAGAAAAGCATCTAAATCGCGTCTCATAGCTGTAACAAGCTCCGGACGTGCTACACCGGTTGCGACACTTTGGAATACGGCTTGTCCAGCGGGCAAGCCACGCCCGAAAGCATAACCTAGCCAACCGGGAGGGTTAGTCTCAAGCCAAGGATAAAGAGCAAAGAGATCACTCATATCTACGCCGGCTTGCCTGTCACGCTCAAATATAACGCCACCCGGTAAATACCAAGCAGTTGGGTATAAGCTGTGAAGCATTCTGTAAATGCCATCTTCGCGCTCGCTGTTAAATATTGGCGTGAATGTTTGATTAAGGTTTCCAAAAGAAGTTTCATACAGCCATTCTTCGGTAAAGCGGGTGCGCCATCCGAATATTTGAGGAGCTGTCATAAGCCTCTCGCCGTTATAGAAGTTATACCAATCAGCCGGATCAGCATCAACCGGCCAAGCGTTAATACCTGTATTGTCTTCCGCTCTTGCATCCGGAAAGTCAACAACAAAGAACAGACCGTGAATGTCCCTGTTAACTAGACTGGTGCGACTGAGCGCGTTTGCCCAATTAGCAGGATCCGTGCCGTGGTCAGTTCTCATTTGTCCCTGACTTTGGTTTCCGGGGTTAATATAATGATCAGGCGGGTTAGGATTGCCCATGTCAATCCATAGGTCATTGGCCGGATTTCGGTTCGGATTGGCATGCTGAACAGTGCCTTGCAGGCCAACGCCTGTAGCTCCCAAAACCGGCATGCCTTGTCTTGGAATAGCAACAGGGTTTTCAAAACCGGGCAGAGTGATCACAGCATTTTGCGCCATTCTGCCACGCAAATCACCATCGCCGACCAAGGCATCATCGGTAAGAGAGATGATTACGGTGGTTCCATTTGTAACAACCGACTTAATATCAGCCTCAGAAATATACCAAGGTCTTGGAACAGGATTCAAAGCGTTACTTATTACAACATTATCCGGAGCCGGAACCACATATGGCGGTTCAACCAACTCAACCACAATTCGTGTGAGCCCTTCAAATCTAGCAGCGATTTCAAGTTCTCCCGATGTTATTACAACTTCCTTATCTTCGTCTTCATCTTCATACTCTTTGTATTCATCATCATACTCGTCATCATCATCCATCGGTTCATACTCTTTGTATTCATCTTCATACTCATCTGATCCGCTATATACGTAATCATCAGCGAACATAACAACAGATGGGATTATCATGGTCAGAGTCAAAGCAAATGCTAAAAGCATTGATAAAAGCCTTTTCTTTTTCACAATTCTTACCTCCTTGGTAAAAAGTTTTTAATAGACTAATTTTTCGAAATGATGTTTATCGGTTCTCACCTCCGTTTCTGTTCGGATAATTTCCTTTAATTCTAAATAAAGACACCCTCCTTTCATGCAAAATATTATCAAAAATTACAGCCACATTACGCTACTGCCTTCCCCTAACATCAGATACATGCGCCACCGGAGACCAGTCGGTTATTTGATTGCCGTCTAGCCCTAAAAAGCTCAGATGTGCTAGAGAAGACAGCGCTATGATGTCACTTATTTCATTACGGCTTAAAAATAATACAGTCAAGTTTGTTAGCCCGGATATCGGCGTTAAATCCCTGATCTGATTGCCTGATATATCTAAAGTAGTCAAATTCGTTAAACTAGAGATTGGCGCTATGTCTCTAATTTGATTTTCTCCAAGATACAGCTCCTGCAAATTTGTGAGATTCTCAATTTGTTCCAAGTTATTGATTTGATTATCTATCAAAACTAAGTTGATTAAATTTGTAAGTTTACTAAGATGTTCTAAGCTACTTACTTGATTACCCCATAAGCTTAAATCTGTTAGATTAATAAGTCCGCTAAGAGGGGTTAAATCACTAATTTGGTTGTCATCTACATACAGACTATTCAAATTTGTAAGCTCGCCAAGAGGGGATAAGTCACTGATCTGATTTTCCCATAAGCTTAGTTCAGTCAAGTTTGTGAGTCCTCTAAGAGCTGTCAAATCACTAATTTTATTATCGTCCAAATGCAGACTATTCAAATTCGTAAGCCCGCTAAGGGGACTCAGGTCACTGATTTGATTTTCCCATAAGCTTAGTTCAGTCAAGTTTATAAGCCCACTGAGGGGGGCTAACTCGCTGATGCGGTTATCAGACAAATCCAGGCTATTCAAATCCATAAGCCCGCTAAGGGGTGTTAAGTCGCTGATTTGATTGCCATATAGCGCAATCCACGTTAAATTTGTCATATATTTTAACGGAGCAATATCTTCATCGGTCAAACCCATTTCGGCTAAGTAAATTCCTGACATATCAGGGCTATAATTTACCCCCCCTATTGTTAAATAGTAGGGCGCTCCGTTCGCAAACTCCAAGTTGAGCACATCCGATGATTCTGAGCAGGCATTCAACATCACTGTGATTAATAGCAAAATTACAGACAAAGCAAGCACATGTCTTATTTTCGCCCGTTTCATCGCTTTACCCTCTTCCATAAGCGCACCTTCCCAATTTGAAGCAATAATTTTTGCGTACATTAGCTAGTCCCATTACAAATTAATAAAAAAACTTGTGTATGATTCCTGAAAATACCGGTTTTTTGAACACAAATTTTAAGGTCTGCCGATAACACCCTGTAAATGCTCAACAGGAGACCAGTCGGTGACCGGATTTCTTTCTAATACTAGAATTGCCAAATTGTCCAAATATGCTAATGGAGCTAAATCGTTGATTTGATTATCTGATATCCATAACCCCGACAAATTTGGATGACCGTAAAAGGGCAGTAAATCGCTGATTTGGTTGTTGTCTATCCACAGCGCAGCCAAAAGTCTATTATTAGCAAGAGGAGACAAGTCGCTGATCCGATTATTAGATAAACTTAAACTGCTCAAAACCGTTAAGCCGGAAAGGGGCGAAACATCTTCAATCAGATTGTTATGTAAATTCAAATTTTCTAAATTAATAAGGCCGGACAGTGGTGACAGTTCACTTATTTGATTGCCGTGCAAGCTCAAAGTATGTAAATTTATCAGGCCAGAAACGGGAGTGATGTCGCTGATTTGGTTTCCACTTAAATCCAACCAATCCAAATTAGCCAGTTCCGAAAGCGGCGTAATATCACTGATTTGATTATAGCTTAATTCCAAACGAATTAAATAAGACATATATCTAAGTGGGACAATATCTTCATAATTCAACCCTAATCCTGATAAATTAAGTTCTAGCAAACTCGTGCTATACTGCTGACCGTCTATTATAATGTATTCCACTTCTGCTTCCTGATGCAAAGACTCAGCTTCAGAGCCAAGGTTGTTCTGTGAATATTCGATATCCAGTCCTTCTAACCCCTGAGCCTCAGCACGCGGTTCTAGCTCTGATCTGCCGCATGAAGTTAGAACCATTCCTATTAACAGCACAACCATAAGCATAGCAGCAGTTATACGCTTTCGGAGCTCATTCTTAATAAGCTGTGGGAGTTTAATATACTGCACCTTAGACTTACCCATACTTCTCTTCCTCCTTAATAGTTGCCAAAACATAATCTACATTAAAACATCAATGTATAAATAATACTTACAAGAACTAGGTATTTAAAATAATATGAGACAATATACTATGTTTCAACTTTAATTTTAGAAAAATTTTCTTGTACATAAAAATTATATCACTTTGTAGAGTTAATTACAATAACAAATTTTGATTTTATAATAATATGACGTTGAAACAGTAACGTAATGAACACAGGATTTTTGTGGCAAGGCAAGAAAACAACGACGGCACGTACCCGAGTGCGCGCTAGGAGGAGTTGACGTAATATTGATGAAAAAAGACAAGTTTTTGTTACTGTTTTGATATCATATTATTATAATTAAGCAAAGCAATCGCTATATAGCTTTGAAATAATGCTGATTTGAGGGTAAAATTAAAGAAAGGCTACTGTCTATTTCACAGTAGCCCTTACTTGCAGCTTTATCCATCTAGCTGCTTAAGCTTATTTCCAATTTGCTCGCGCTTTGCGCTGTCCTCGAATTTACAACTTGAAGTAGGCTACAAGCTGTTGAAGTATTTCAGCTTGAGAGCTAAGTTCCTCTGATGCCGCCGCCGTTTCCTCAGAAACTGCTGAGTTGCTTTGAGTTACATTTGAAATTTGAGAAAGCCCAATGCTTACTTGTGTAATCGCTTCTGCCTGTTCTTTAGATGCCACAGAAATGTTGCTAATAAGCGCCGATACTTCGTCAGCGTTTTTAACAATCATGTCTAAAGATTTTGATGTGGCTTCTGCAATGCTTGACCCACTTTCGACACGGCTATTTGATGTTTCTATAAGACCTGTAGTTTCAGTTGCGGATTCTTGACTCCGCCCTGCAAGATTGCGTACTTCCTCCGCAACAACACTGAAACCTTTGCCATGTTCACCCGCTCTTGCGGCTTCTACTGCTGCGTTAAGTGCAAGCAGATTTGTTTGGAACGCAATGTCTTGAATAGCTTTAATAATCTTGGAAATTTCGCTTGACGATTCCTTGATTTGTAGCATTGCCGAAAGCATTTCCTTCATGGAAGCATTTCCTTCTTGAGCGTTGGCTGTTGATTTATTGGATATTTCACTTGCTTCCATAGCGCTATTGGCGTTTTGCCGTGTTTGTTGGTTTATTATGTCTATTGTGGCGTTAAGTTCCTCTACAGAACTTGCTTGTTCCTGTGCGCCGTTTGCAAGCTCTTGTGCGCTAATCGAAATTTGTTTAGCTCCCAATAACACCTGATCGGACGCCGTTGAAATTTCAGACATGGTTTTGTTCAAACTATCGTTAATATTATTGATAGAGTACTTGATTGAATCATATGCTCCAACATATTCACGCTCAATCTTATTACTTAAGTCACCGTTTGCCATTTTAGTCAGTATTTCATTTAGTTCGCTGATATAGGAAGATGTGATTATGAAAGTTTCGTCAAAAGTCTCAATCATGCTTCTAAATGCACCGTTGTGTTCATGAGGGCTCGGATTAAATCCCATAGCTCTGATTTTATTGTCAACATCTTCAAGGTTTAAATTACCACCTTTCATTTCTGTCATTGCTATTTCAATAACTTTAAGTGGTTTATAAACAGCTTCTGCTATACGGTTCATCCCAACCATAATATTTTCCCACTCACCTTTATAACCATCCGCGCCAATCTTGAAATTCAGATCACCTTTGACCGCCGCCGCATCAATCATTGTATTTATTTCATAGCTGACGGCCTTTAGGCCGGCGGCAAGGCTATTTGCAGTTCTAGGCAAAGCCTCCCAATCACCCGCCCATGCTGAAGAGTCTAATTTTGCACTAAAATCACCATTGTCTAATTTATCCATCATACCGCCGAGTTCCGATATGTCAGCAGTAACTGACGAAAGCAAATTATTTACAAGCATAATCATTTCATTATATGAGTTTTGGTATTTACTTGCATCGATAGCATAGTTCATATTACCTACTTTGATATATTCGTGATATGCACTGGTCAGATCTTCAACAATATCTCTGATTACATCTACAAGATTGTAAACATCTTGAGTCAGCATGCCTATTTCATCTTTCGAAAGATTATTTCTGTCAACATTTACATTCAGATTACCATTTGATACGTCCGAAACAAGCGTAACAAGCTTTTTAACCGGAGCAACGATACTGCCCGCGATTAAATAAATTATTACAAGTGCAATCGCAACCCCTATAAGGCCTATTATTACCGCCATTAAAATCACAGACGTTCTCTGCGTGTTAATTTCATCCAACGGCAAGCCCATAAAAATTGTACCAAGCACATTATCACTTGGGTCTAGCAGTGGAAAATAAAATGCGCTGTAGGGGCTTCCGAAAAGTTGAGCTGTGCCAAGTGATTCCCTCTGCTGACGGAGTAAAGATATTACATTAGGATCTGTAAGAGATGTTCCGACAACGCTATTGCCTTGCGGGTCATTTAATGTAGAAGAAACCCGAATAAAATCGTTGCTATCATCTTCAACAAATATCGTAAATTCGGCATTGAATCTCTCGGCAAGTGAATCAACAGCTTTTTGCGTGTCTAACGCATAACCTACAACAATTACGCCTATTATTTCGCCTTGATGGAATAATGGCACGGAGGAACGAATAGGAATCTGCCGCAATCCAACAGGTGTATATGCCACGGAAACTATTCCATCTAATGCTTCAAGCAATGAAACGGTCGCAAACGCATCACCGTATCGTTCGGGTTCGTCTGTACGGGCAAGAACGATTGTATCTGCCCCTGCAACTGTGATATAGGTTACGCCATATTCCTCGGCAAGCTGTCGACCAACTCGCAGGATTTCCTGTGTATCCTCGGTTAGCACGGCTTGAGCCAATCGTGGGTCATATGAAACTTGAAGCCCCACTTCAGTTACCATGCGTCGTATATCTTCCATTACGCCCCGAACACCGTGCGCTGCAATTTGAAGTCGTTCTTCAACAAGCGAATCGTTGAACGCACTAAATCGAGTAATAGTGATGGTTAGAGTAACTGCAAGAAGAACCAATACCAACAACCCTGTTGGCAAAATAATCTTGTCTCGCACTTTAAGATTTTTCATTCACAACTTCCTCCTAAGTGGGTTTTATTAGCGTGTATGCCTTTGGAAGCTTCATTCGCTAGCACATATTTAATCCTATCCGAATTCTAATATAAGGATAGCGTAATCAGAAAATATATATCAGTATTCATTGATGGTGTTTTTTAAATTATCCCTGAGAAAATGAGAGTTAATATATTTTTTATCGAATAACATGTAAGTAAAAAGTGTCTGCCCCAATTTCCTATTAGACACTTTATGGTTCCTGTTATCTTTCATTTTTATTCAAATAATCGCATTGCTTTTATATTTGCGATTGTATCAGTTAATTCCTGCGCACCTATCCGCTCTTTGTCGAGCAGCACCAAAATAATACTAACGAGCCTGTCAATTTTCATCTGACAGCCGCCTTTCAAAAATCTTTTCAACTATTATAGATTGTTGCCATACAGCTGTCAATAATTGCACGGTATAATGAAGAGCAAACGAGTCAATTTGAGGAGGAAACCCCTATGCAGAAAAAGGCTTTAGTAATAATAGATATTCAAAATGACATAACAAAAAATTACAAGGGAGTAATTGACAACATCAATAAAGCAATAAATTGGGCAGTTGATAATAATATTCATGTTATCTATATTAGGCATGAAAACTTATCAGATGGCACGAGGACTTTTAAACCCAATACGCGCGGGTCTGAATTAGCTCCAGATTTAAAAATTGTATCAGAAAATGTTTTTACAAAATACAAGGGAAGCGCATTAAGTAGTGAGGAATTTGCAGATTTTATTAGCAAAAATGAAATATGCGATTTCTACATAGCAGGAGCAGATGCTGTTGCTTGTGTAAAATCAACCTGCTACAATTTACGCAAAGCAAATTATGGAGTTAATGTTTTATCGGATTGCATTGCTAGCTATGATAAAAAGAAAATTGACGAAATGTTGCATTATTATGAAAGTAAAGGCAGTAGAATAATAAGTTTGAATGATCTTTAAGGTTCTGTATTTATGAGGAAAATTATGCCTGTGAGGATGTATATTGTAAAGGGTACTTAAACCGTACCCAAATACAATACACGGCAAAAGGCTCATCTGTAGCGGATTCAAGCGGTTTTGCGAGGCAAAGAAGGGTAGAAAAGTACATAGCGTGAGTATCGTAAAAGGTATTATGGCAGAATACCGTTGCGGTACTCCGTTTTATTTTCCTCATAGGTAGGCGGCAAGTTTATAAAGCCAACTTCGATTAAATCTAATTCAGTTCATCGTTCCCGAAATAATTTTTTACAACAGGAACAATTCGCTTCTATTTATGACGTACTCAATTGTAATGGTTATGAGTATCGTTTATAATATATTCATACCCTTACATATTCTAACCATGTCTGAACAGGAGGGATTATTTTTGGAACACATTGTATTCGAGCATCGACGGCGGATGTTCGAGGGTATGCACTATCTGCCCATTGTCTATCTGATACCCGATGAAATAGCCGAAAAACGAGACTTTGCCGATTTCCCCCGCGACCCATACATTGCGGCAACAGAAGATAAATGGTGGGATGTCTACAACAGCAAACACTTTCAAATGAACTTGATGGACACAATATCATGGATGATGTGGCAACATCTTGGTATCAGAGGCGGTATAGAGAACTACTCAATCCGCAACCCTATCTCAATTATGGTATATGACTTAGGTATGTGGGTATGGCTGCTGTCTGAACTTGGCATTGACCTTGATGAATTGGCATCTCTACCACATGGCGAAGAAATACCATTATTGACTATGGACAAATCTGCCGAGATAATTATTAGCACCATCACAAAACAATATCAGCACTACAGCATAGACGGCAACCATAACAACGGTTGCCGTCTTTTTACATTCCGTCACAATCACAAATTCAAAATATGAAAGGGGACATTTTAATGTCAAAACTCGAAAACCTTAACACCAAAATTGAAAAAGCACGAGCCGAAAAATTACAGAAAGAAAACCGCCTCAAAGAACTGGAGCAGCAATTAAAAGCCGTTGAAAAGAAGGAGCGGACTCATCGCCTGTGCAAACGTATGGGGACGTTCGAGAGCCTTATGCCCGACACCACAACTCTCACAGACGAGCAATTTCACAGCTTCCTTGAAAAAGCTGCTGAAAGGATTATTCATTCTGTCAACGGTGAGCAAAAAACTATTTCAAACAAGGTAGACCATCGCAGTTTTGAAAGACAGGGCATAATTGATAAGCTTCCAACAATTCATATGGGTGTTGCGGCATCCCAAATGGAGAAAAAGGGCATACGCACAGACAAGGGTAATCGAAATCGTGAAATTGCAGACATCAACAAAGAAATTCGACAAACCAAAGCCCGAATCCGCAAACTGAAAGACTGGCTTTACACCCGACCCGTTGAAAATTTACCATACTATGTTGGACATTGTTGGCGGTGTTGCCGATGCCAAAAATACAGAAAGTCGTTGGCAGAAAATCCATAGTCTGCAAACACAGGCTAAAGTGTTAATCTTCTTACAAGAAAATGACATAGACAACGTAGAAGATTTTACAAACAAGATTGTAGAAATGCACAATCAACTTCAAATCGTATCAACTGACATCAAATCCACCGACAGGCGCTTGGAAACTTTAGCAACCCACCTTGCTCATAATGATAACTACAAAACCCACAAGGCTGTATACAAAAAATACAAAAACCTTACGCCGAAGAAAGATACCGCCGCCATGAATAGCCTAAACCCATTCACCAAAAAGAAAGCCCAAGCCAATTATGAAACCGCCGTCAAAAAGCAAGAAGCATACAGGGGAAAGCATGCTGATGCTATCGGGCAATATGAGTATGCAAGAGATTATTTTGCCGCCGTGATGAACGGCAGAACACAACTTCCAATCAGCGACTGGCAGAAAGAGCAGCAGCAACTTCTGAAAAAGCGTTATGGACTTTGCGAGAAGTTTTATAACTTCAAAGATGAAATCAAAAGTGCAGAAGCCATACGGCGTAGTATGGAGCAGATTATGAGGGATGAACCGCAGAGGGAACAGACGACAAGGATACGTGGTGTGGATAGATAGCCCAAGCCGACAAAACCATACCAACAAGAGAAAACCAAAATCGGCATTGTTGCCATTTCCTATGGAATAGATGTAAAGTGATTTATCGCTATCACTATGGGTACTTGCTGTAGGCTTGACAGGACGTTGCCCCGTCAAGCCTCTTTCAAAGAACAAAAACAGAAACGGAAAATTTGGGGATTGTAGTTGCGATGGTAAATGTGCTATAATTACATTTTATGTGTTGTCTGTTTTTTGTTGTGGCGGCGTAACGAATTTATATTAGGCGGGGAAAATTTAGTGAAAAAATTACTATACATCATATTAATGATGTTTGTTATGCTTACTTTGGTGGCTTGTAGCGGAAATGACACCATGCCGAGTATTCAGGACACACCTGAAATTGACTCATCAACGAATAATGCCCTTGCTGAACCTGAACCGCCAGTGTCGTCTGCTATTGGAGATATTATTAATTTTGGCGGGATTGATTAGCGAGTGCTTGATGTGCAAGGCGGCAGAACGCTTGTCATCAGCCAATATATTTTGGAACTTAGAGCGTTTCATGACATACAAGAATCTGTTACATGGGAATACAGCGACATTCGCCAATATTTGAACAACGAGTTTTTATACAGCCGATTCACAAATGCCGAAAGGTCAAGAATTGCTCAAATAACCATCATAAACCATGATAATCCGTGGTTTGGCACAGACGGCGGCAATGACACCAATGACAGAGTTTTTTTATTGAGCCTTGATGAATTGGTGCGCTATTTTGGTGATAGTGGAGAACTTGCCAATCGTAGATATGCTCATCAATGGTCGTTCGGGGACGAGTATGGGGATGCACGAACTGCATATACCGTTCCGGATGTGGTATTTACCGATGAATGGAGAAACTTGCCGTCCGGCTCGTCTTTTGCTTGGTGGTTGCGTTCTACTGGAGCAATACAGTCAAAATTAGGCATGGGATATGGTCAAGTGGGTATGTCATATGTTTTGCGTGGTAGCGAGGAGGGCGCAGTCGATTTTGATGCACTATACCAAATGACGAGGGAAGAACGGGAGCAGTTAGACCTTATTGGCAATGAAGGCGAGGGCGGCGCAGTCGATGTCGAAGGTACATATGTTACCATGATTCTTGGTATTCGCCCTGCTTTATGGTTGGAAGATTAACCTAAAGCCATAGCCTGCATTTCGGGCTATGGCTTTTTTGTTGGGGTTAAGATGGTTGTTATTCTATTTCAAATCCTTTACTCCTCTTTAACTGAACGTGTTGACGATATAGGTTGTTATAATTACCCTCCCAACGCTTGGCTTCGCTTTTCTGATGGGTTAGTTGGGAAAGCAAGTCGGACGTAGAGTTACATTCTTGATTGTAAAGCTGTTTGTATTTTTGAATTTCGCCATCAGCCTTTTTCAGTTTATTATCAAGATTTGTTTCTCTGCCCACAAGTTCGCCCTCTCTGTCATTTAGCGTTTGCTCCCTGCTGTCGAGTGCTTTTTTTCCTTTCTCGTAAATCCTTTAGTTGCCGTGAATTTTTTGCTCCCTCGATTGCCGTTTTCTTGCGCCCAAGCATCTAGAATTGCTGAACATAGCCCCCTCATTACTAGGAATTTCAAACAGGGTTTTCGGAAGTCTTTTTTTGAACAAGGTAAAATCTTTCGGAATTATCCCTTGACACGTAATAAATAATCTGCTATAATAGATATATCAAGCATTTGGAGGTATCTATTATGACATTTTTAGAATTGATGAAAAAATTCCCAACTGAAAAGAAAATCGTAG
>Ga0131853_10014693_pt1 | contig 14338 bp, 7 predicted proteins | sample TergutLab28metaG_FD_92764 | JGI IMG/M metagenome (GOLD analysis project Ga0131853, IMG submission 92764) | Labiotermes labralis P1 segment gut microbial communities from Petit-Saut dam, French Guiana - Lab288 P1 (version 2) (version 2) | ecosystem: Host-associated > Arthropoda: Insects >... | reverse complement strand
TTCTTCTTCTTCTTCTTCTTCTTCTTCTTCTTCTTCTTCTTCTTCTTCTTCTTCTTCTTCTTCTTCTTCTTCTTCTTCTTCTTCTTCTTCTTCTTCTTCCGAGTGGTCCAAGAAGAGTGAATTCTGTCCCGAAGGACTGACTTGAAGATAGAAGCATCATTCTTTTCCGAAAACCTGGTACCCATACTGTACCAAAGTATACGGTGTCCTATCTCAAAAGACGCGATTCTTGAACTTCTGTTTTACCATATAAATTTTTAATAGATAAATCAACTAAAATGGAATGGAACTTCGCTGATGGGCAGTGATTCACAGCCAGCGGCGGCCGCATCACGATGTAAGATACCAGAGCTTTGTTATGATTTCGGGGTCACTGAAAAAGGAACATGACCCTTCTCCAGATATTAGATGCCAAAGCAGATTTGACCTCCAAAGACGTCCTGACTTTGCCTGTTGCTACACAGCAGTGCAGAAAAAACTTCTGTTGCTCAAATACCATTTGAAATCTCTCAATCTTGCGAGGGTGGGAAACCAATTGCTACCAGTAGATCTTATTCTTTAAAGAAATGTATTTTATAATAAACGATTCAGGAACTAGAATTTATGTTAATTAATTATTTATATTAATATAGTGTAGTGTAAAAATTTACTTCACTTTTATGACAACGTATTTTCCCGTGACCTAACATGCCAAATCGGACCTTAGCCTTCTCCATGTTGTGATTTCTAGATTACAGACAATTAGACGCACCCAATAGGACTCCTCTGAACACATTATCTGCCCGTCGCAGAGGCCGCTACCTACACAACACGCAACAAACACAGACCAAGATCCATGCCCTCGGCGGGATTCGAACCCGCGATCCCAGAAATCAAGATGACATATTAAATATGAATAATGTAAGAACGTCAGTTAGAAGCTCGTAGTTGTTTCTTTGTGACTGATAGTTTTTTAAAACTTACTAATATCTCCATTTTATTACACTGTGACTGCAACACGCTTACTGATATTATTCCATTTTTAGTACGTACTTAAAATTGTAATAGTAAGGGGGTGGTGGAGTTTATCACTCTGTGTTTGCCACAGTAGCCCCACTGCAAAGTTTCCAACGTAGGACGTTCAAAAGCAATACGCAAGAAGCCCGATACAAACTAAGTATTGTGTTGCAAACGTGACTGTACACGTAGTTCGTATTGGCGATGTTAATAAGAGGGAGAGTCAAATGAAAACGATAAATATTACCATTAAATTTAATGGTCATATTTAAGGTTTTCACTTGACTCACCCTCGTATATTGGGCGGAAGGGCACATACAATAAAGAAAGACGCAGAATCTTTGGTAGTTGTTAGTAAGGAGTCTGGACTAGAAGTAAATGCTGCTAAGACAGAAAGTATATGGTCACGTTTCGTTTCAGAATGCAATAGTCACAGTATAAGTACTAATAGGATTTACTTTGAAAGGGCAGAAGACTTCAGATATTTGGGAACAACCTTAACACATCGAAGTTCTATTCAGGAAGAAATTAGGAGTAGATAAAAGTCAGGGAATGTTTGTTATCATTCGGTACAGAATTTTTTGTCTTCCAGTTTGGTAACCAAAAATTTAAAGATTAAAATATTCAGAACTATAATTTTGCCTGTTGTTTATGGGTGTGAAACTTGGTCGCTTACATTGAAGGAGGAACGTAGGCTGAGGGTGTTTGAGAATATGTTCAGGAGAATATTTGGGGCTAAAAGGGATGAGGTAACAGGGGAGTGGAGAAAACCATATAATGAGGAGCGTAATGATCTGCACTCCTCACCTAGTACTGTTCGGACGATCAAATCGAGAACAATGAGATGGGCGGGGCTTGTAGCACGTATGGGGAGAGGAGAGCCATATACAGGGTTTTGGTGAGGAAACCTGAAGGTAAGAGACCACGTGGGAGACCAGGCGTAAGTGGGAGGAAAATATTAAGAGATATATTCAGGAAGTTGATTGTGCGGTATGAACTGGATCGAGCTGACTTAAGATAGGGACAGGTGGCGGGTACTTGTGAGTGTGGTAATGAACCTTCGGTTTCCATGAAATGCGGAGAATTTCGTAACTGGCTGAGAACCGGTTAGCTTCTCCGAAAGAACTCTGCTCCATGGAGTAAGCAAATAAGTGTGTAAGTAAGGTGTAAATGTGACTGTTCTTGCGAATTTTAACACATAACTCACAAAAGTCCTTTATTCCGATGGTAGAGCAGAAGTTACACAAGTTCGAGAATACTAGCGAGCCGCAAATGTGAGTCCGGCGCTCTGGGGTTTTCCATCATTGCTATTCTCTCTAGACCAACCTATGACCCGCGAACGTTCAATAAAAATGTACGTTCTTTGGACTGCAATTAGTGCGTACGAGTATTATGAACCCGCTTGTTGTGTAACTTAAAGACATAATCGGGTGATTCTTGAAACAGACGAGATAATATAAAATTAATACATTATAAAATAACTAACTGGATTTTTTAAGAAGTAACTGCGTGTGTTAAATACAGATAATGTTTATAAGTCAACCTTATCATCATGTTCCTCGTTATGCAGTACAGTGTGTAGAGAGCCGTGATAGCTCAGTCAGCATGGTGACTAGGCTACGAGCTGGGAAACTGATGAATTGTGATCCAATGTCCGTCAAAGACAAGAGATTTTTCTCTTCTGCAAAACATGTAGACCGCCTCTGGGGCCCACCCCAGCCTCCTATTCAATGGGTATTGGGTTTATTTCTCCTAGGTTAAGGTGACCAGGACTTCAAGCTGATCACTCATCTTCGTTTAATGTTGAGGTTCAAAATGAACGCAACTGTATTTCGACTTCCTTAAGTGCATTCGTTGTGTTCACAAAGACAAATTTACTTTTTTTACCTCTGATTACACTACTTGCTTGCTCAGACGTTTGTTTATGGTTTTAAATACCCTATACTTCCCTGAAATATATTTTGCGGCCAAGTAACACCTTTGCTGAACTAACATTTAGATTTATCTAATAATGTTCTTGCTTTTAGGCGCATTGCCAACATTGCGAAAAGCGACTATTGGCTTCATTATGTCTGTCTCTCCGTCCGCATGGAACAACTCTGCTTCCACCGGACGGATTTTCATGAAATTTGACATTTGAGTATTTTTCGAAAAATCTGTCGAGAAAATTCAAGTTTCATTAAATATGGGAAGATTATCGGGTACTTTACATGAAGACCAATATACATTTTTGATCATATCTCGCTCAGTTATTTTTAATATGAGAAATGTTTCTTACAAAATTTGTAGAAAAAATCAAAACCCACATTTTATGTTAAATAATTTTCTTTTTCCGAAAATCGTGCCGCTAATGAGATAATGTGGAAATATGTTGCAACCCGGGCAGGGCACAGATGACAATATGGCGCATGTGCATTGCATACTTGATACCTAAGGCTACAAATGCATACTTAGAATATATAATACTTATTGCTTTTCCACTGGAATAGCGGCTGCACGAGCACGCCTCGTTTTTACATTATACGTTCATTGCCTGTAGTGTTCACACCTCTGTTCCTTCTCAGCTAGTCACATTAACCCTTGTACATAAGGTTCGTCTAATTAATGGGAATATTTAAACACTCAAATTTGGTTTCTCGTAAAACACACTGCGTTCTCATTATAAGGACCACCTGGTTAGCCTGCTGGTTGAGTAATTCCTAGTTGTACTGAAGATCATATGAATCACATAAGAGTAATATGTGAGAAAAATTCAGTTTTTCTTTACATTACAGCAGGTGTACGTACACTAATCACTGTAATTTCAAGGATTAATGAATATTACGTAACTACTTAATCGGAAACTTTTCTGGATTTGTTTTTTATTTCCTCAAGAATCAAATTTTTTATCATGCTCATTCATTTGAAATCAGAACACTTGAAAGGGCCCGTTGACTGTTGTATTGCGACTTTGTCTCTGATTTCGGCTTTCGTGTACCACCCTATACTTTGCGTGTGACTTTTTCCCTTGTATATATTAAGACTCAAAGACCGGTAGTGTTGTATGGAGCGGAAGCATGGACGTTGGCGAAGAAAGAAGAACAAGCTGTGCTAATTTTTGAAAGGAAAATATTTAGAAGAATATATGGTCCTAAATATGAAAACGGGGAATGGAAAAGTCGGACGAATCTAGAACTACAAAAGATGAGCAAAGGAGAAAATATAGTAAAATGGACAAAAGGGCAAAGAATACACTGGTTAGGTCACCTAGAGAGAATGGAGGAGGATAGGATGCCCAAAACGATCTTCACTCAAGAAATTGAAGGGATGAGAAGAAGTGGAAGACCCAGGAAAAGATGGAAAGAGAAAGTAGAAAGATATCTTCAAGTGCTGGATGTGAGAAGATGGTGGCAGATAGAGAAAAATGGAAGGATATTATTCGACAGGCCAAAGCCCACAGTGGGCTGTAGTGCCAATGGAAGAAGAAGACATATATATATATATATATATATATATATATATATCGGTATGAAATTACCACTCTCAACATACACAATACTAGTGAATGGAACAATAGTAATTAGAGTTTATGCCAACTTTTAGTTAATCGTCAGCGTAGATAATTATCAGCAAAAAGTTTCGGCTTTTAAAAAAAACCATTTCAGGTTAAACACAGCTCGAAGTAGGGTACATATGTTGCCCTACTTTTAGCTGTATTTAGCCTGAAGATGGTTTTTTTAAAGCCGAAACGTGTTGCTGATAATTATTCAAAATGATGATTAATTAAATGTTGTGTATAGACTGTAATTACCGTTGTTTCATTTACTACTATATTAAAAATAACACAATGTGGATGCCTTGTTTAAAAATTAAAAAACACATACCACATTACTCTGAAATAGAAAGCTCGTTATCGGACTGAATTACTCAGGGTGACTAGGTCTGTTTCTAGATCATGTAGGTGCAGTTGGCCTTCCTTCCTTTCTTCAGACTTCTAGAATCTCTTCTGACTCATTGTCTACATTCTGATATCTAGTTTAATATTGATTTTATCGCTGCCCTGTGTATAGGCTTATGTTGTACTCAGTCATGTCGGTATTCTGCAGTCATAAATACACGTACTACTTGCAACGTTTACTTTGTGCCGTCTGATGACCTGTTCGAAGGCAGTGTTTGCACGTAAAGATGTTCATTGACCGTCCTGTCTACAGCTTACTCAGGCTGTCGCAATTTTCCATCCAGCCACACCTTTTCATTCACCTGCAGCTCTGTAGCTATTCTGTTGACACGAATATTGATTAATGACGACTGCTTTATAATATTATATAATGGCAAGCGCCTAGTGCTGGTTGACATAAGCCAAGATGGAGACTTGTAGAAAATACAACAGGCAAAGAGCGGAAGCCTCGAGGGGCGTCACCCTCACAGTACGTAGCATTTATGTCTGTTACGTCCGTCTATAAGTGTACGAATTGAACTTTAATGGATAACTTATTTTCTTGTAGTAAACCACACAAATGCACATGTAATATACTTTTTTATATAGTTTTATTAACAGTCCGACGTATTTCGGTGTTATAGCACAATCTTCAGGGAACTGATGGATATGTGTTGCGTCTATATTACGAAATGTAAACATGGGCCTCACTGCTAAAAATTCATCGCAGAATGTTCTAAAAATATTTCCTACCCGATCACATGCTAGAAGACAGGAACTGAAATAGATCAGTAACAAAAGAGGACTTGCAGTCTTAGTGGCTTTGCACACATTGCTTGCAGCAAGAAGCAAGGAACACAGCACGCCTGCCTAATTATAACATCTGTGCGCATAAATGAACTCGGAGACTGTGGAATGGTATTTCATGAAATTTGGTATTGGGGGGAGTCCTAACTGAAATTTTTGAAGCCATTTAATTTGTAATTAAACTGCAGCAATTTTAGTGACTTCTTTACATGAACTTGTACAGTGTTTCTCTGCGCATTAAAAAACACACGCTTAATGTTTATTGAAGCAAGGAATATTTCTGATTTTGTGTGGGATATAGTCTTCATATTGAGGATGTTTCGAGTTCTTGCATCCTGGACTCTTCTCAGCTAAGTCACACAGTTTAAGCCATAAGAGTCACATTTATGTCATTCACGATTTTCGATATTTTATATAATATTATTACTGTAGTAATGGTATTTGATAGTAGGTTGTTATATTTCTTTGAAGAAAATGTTATTTATATGTCTGCATCATTTTCATGTGTGTATCAAATTGATTGACAGTAACTTCAAATATAAACCCCGACGACGTAAGAGTAATATTTTTAAGCAATTTCTGTGTATTTGCATAATCTGCCTACACAAGAAATCTTATATATACATGTATAAGCAATAAACACTACATATTTTGATGGCATATTTGTGTTTTCTTTAATTATGCAGGACGCAAATCGCCATAAGACGAAAATCTGTAAGTGTATACGTAAAGGATACGAACAATACGCCATTGCATTTTTACGTCACACCACAGTTGTTCGCGTATGTGTAGCGCCGAATTAGGTTCTGATATTCAGGAAGCATTAAATGCCGATCCCAGTGGCCGCGCAGTCTAAGGCGTATGTCTGCTGCCGCTCGCTTGCTGAGATTGCGGGTTCGAATCCCGCCGGGGCGTGGATGTCTGTCTCTTTTGAGAGTCGTGTGCTATCAGAATTCTATGCGTCGGGCTGATCACTCGTCCAGAGGAATCCTACCAAGTGTGGTGTCTCTGAGTGTGATCGTGAAGCCTCAATAATCGAGAGACCCTAGTCCATTAGGGACTCTTGCGCCAAAGGGAATTAATATTAAATAATATGTTTTCAGATATTTTCCCTATTTACCCGGCCTAGAAGTCAATTTGTGAGGCGACATATTATGTAGTAATCGTCGATCTTCCCTTTTGCCCCTCGGGTCGGCAGTATTTCTTTCACTTATCTCGAAATTAGCTTTATGTTATTATTAATGCACGTAGGTGTTCATGTAAAGGGACTTAACTTTTGTTCGACTTTAGCCCTAATGTAATTTGATCGATAAATGTTAGTAAAACTCGTCAATGTAATATTTCAGAAAATTCGTCCGGTGGAAGACAAATTGTTGCGTGCGGGCTGACAGACAGACACGATAATACCAACAGTCGCTTTTAGCATTTCTTTTTACGAAAGTGCATAAGACAAATATAGAAGAGTTAAATATTTTCCAGTTACGAACATAATTGATGTTTCTGGACGAAACGTAATGCCCCTATAGGCGAAGTGGTGACGCCTCATGTGTGATGTCTTGATTATTGATGATGGTGGTGGTGGTGGTGGTGATGGTGTTGGTGGTAGTAGTTGTTTTTTTAATGACAAGATAAAAGTAAAATTGTCCCTATGCACGTTGTGAAAGCATATGGAGTCGTGGAAGTATAATTCCTCTCTTCTTATCCACTACAGTAGATGCAGGTGAGTGGTGCGCTTCACGCTCCGCCCTCTTTAGTACCAGGGAAAAAGCCCCGTTCCCAATTGAAGAGAAAGCTCTTTGGAACCCAGAGCCTCGCTGTACAGTTGGAGGGGAGAAACATATCTTGTTCCGGGTGGCAATCGAATCACGATCCGTCAGTCGTAAAATCCGTAACGTAGTCAGTCACTCCAAACCCTCACGTGCACCTGTCTTGTCTCCCGATACGTGTCAATGTCCCGTCTATCTCATTCTCCTGCATTGGATCACCCGGACATTAGCCTATTTGGCGACGGGTACAAATCATACAGCTCGTCATTATGCAGAATTACGTTAGTCATATTCGTAGTAGTAGTACTAACACTACTGCTAATAATAATAATAATAATAATAATAATAATAATAAATAACTTCAAACAACAACCATGAGAATTAGAGCAAATGTTACTACTACTACTGCTGCTACTGCTGCTGTTGCTGCTACAACAACTACTACTTCTACTGCTACTACTACTGCTACTACTACTACTACTGCTGCTACTGCTGCTGTTGCTGCTACAACAACTACTATTACTACTGCTACTACTACTACTACTACTACTACTACTACTACTACTAATAGTAATAATAATAATAATAATAAAATAATACGTTGTGGTGTTACACAACAAGTTGATCCAGAAGCTAAAGCCTCTGATTCACAGTCTGAAGTGTCAAGTTTGAATAACGGCCTTGAGCCAGGATATTCTTAGGTTTGTCGAGTTTTTCTTGAGCCCGTCTAAACAAATTCGGTTTGGGTACCCTCAATTTGACCAAAACTTCTTCCTAACTTATCATTTTCGATTATAGACTCTCGTTCTTATCGACGCTGTATGCTGAGGTTCTTACATTGTCCTTAAATGGACTGCAAATTAATGATAGTTAAATTACCTCATCGAAGAATTCGCTGTACACTAATTGTGACAGAAAGACGATGTTGTGCAACATCTGCCGGTAAATATCGGAGTTTAGTTGCAGAGAGGTAGAAAAGAGCATGTGGTCAGTACAGGTATAGTGTGTCTGTTATGGCAATACTATCGTGTGCTGGTGTAATCTGCACATTCTGCACGCAACACCGCGCGGGACTTGATGACAAAGGTGATTCGACAAGATAACAGTGTCATGTCTTTAGAACCTGTCCCATGTTCAACGAACATGTTGCCGGTCACGTATGTGCCTACACAGGATTTGAAACCCGGGACTTGCAGGCTGCGCAAACGACCCAAGAAAACCCTTAAGTAGTTTCACACGTTACATAGTTTGGGGATTGTTATTTTATGGTGTTTGCAGATTCCTGCGTGGGTGTAAATCGAACATCAAAGGCACATGTACAAACATAAACCCTTCTATTTCTCGACGCAGAATTCGGTGCTTAACTTGTATGTTGTTAAAATTTGTACCATCTTTACAAAATGTTTTAAAACTTTTTAACTCTCGTGGTAACTTAATATCGACTTATCATATCATATGCAGGAACACGCCAAAATTAATGCTGTCGTGGCGTACCGAGGGGGGTTCAACCCCCCCCCCCCGAAATTCCGAAGGCCCTCCAAAATCGTGCCAAACTCAACCCGATTGTGAAAACCGTTAAAAATTGTTGAATTTAGGACGCCAACACCCCAAGATGTTCGGAAAAAAGGCAGTAAAGTTCTAAAACTACCTAGGTTCGCAATTGTTTTACATTAGCAATGACAAATAAATTGATTGTCATCATAAATAGTCTTAAAGTACCAAAAATGAAGAAAATTTTACTATATGAAATGAAATTTCTTGTGCCAAATTACAGCTTCCTCCAGAACCCCTGACTAGGGAGCTACCGCCCACCATATTCCAATTCTCTCTGTCCTCAACGAACAAAATTCCTGGGTACGCCACTGCTGTCTGAAAACTGTAAAAATGGCTGGAGCAGCTGAGTTTTGTGGGACTGTTATAGAACGACTTGGACCAACAATATGCTCCATATTAACTAGAGTGGAGCGTATGTACTTGTCTAACACAACTTTATTTATGGTAGAGGTATATATAGTATTACTACGTAAGGTACAACTACATGTTTCGGCGTTTGACAATGGCCATCTTCAGGTTGTACATGAAATACTTAGTAAGCAGTTATACTGGATTTATATGGGCTGTATACAGTGGGGAGGTAGGAGGAGAGTTGGGCACGAAATCTCGTATGTGTCATAGAGGTTGGGAGTTGTGGGTACATGGGGGGACTAAGCTATTATATATTATGTCTAAGTTAATATAGTTAGGTCTATGGTATCATATTATGTGTGTTGTAGAATGGTATGTACATATATACTTGTCAAGCGCCGAAACGTGTAGTTGTACCTTATTTAGTAATACTATATATACCTCTACCATAAATAAAGTTGTGTTAGACAGTGCATACGCTCCACTGTAGTTAGTTTATGAACACAACGGGGATGACGAAACTTATGATGCTCCATATTGGTTAAATACTCAAGATAATAAATGTTCAACAAACAAAAGCAACAAACAACAAGTAAATATTATTGTTAATGTATTTTGCATTTATTGATCTAAGCAATAAATTTTACTTGAAACCTTTTCATCGATTTTGTGCACATTTATTTTCACATTTGTAAATGCAATTCCATTATTGCTTGTATATAGATTTATTGCTTTGCTTCTGAGATTGCTGTTGGAGAACCTCTACCGACAGGAGAATATACTTCCATTTTTCCACTTATTTTGGCTTGTTGGGCGACATTGTCCGTAACTGAGAATACACGACGTGGAATGACGTGTTGTTTCGCAAATAATGATTTGAAACTGATTCGGAAGAATCGAAGCGGACGTCTCCCGAAAAAAATCAGAAATCTTACCGACTGGACCAACTAGTTCAATGGAATTTCTACATGGCATTACTTCGCATATATTTCATCGGATTAGTAAAGGTACTATTTTTTAACTGCCGATTCGGTTTCTGTTACTGAAACTAATTTTGTACGCCGTCTTTCTCAATTTTTCTGCAACGCAGGACCCATATAAACTTTTATTAATTCTGTGGAACTTCTTCTCAAAACTTTCCTAACCCGCCAATCCCTAAGGCTCAACCGGCGGTAACATTTAAAAGATGACCATTTATAAAAACGGAACATACTTAATATTAATAAACTTGAAGCCAAGTGTAAAATTTCTTGTCAAAACTGTAATTTTCCTAGCAGCAATAACGACAAAACTAAGATAAACATATAGCTGCCATCATTTCCCTCCCCTAAAAAAGACCTAACTAGCTCGCGCCAGTTTGCATGTCTTATCTCAGGGAATATTTACATGTAGGCTGTATCAGACGGGCTTCAAGGTGCCAGCACTAGCAGCTGATAGTAGATAATTTATTGTATTTACCACTTATTTCACATTCAACACCAATTTTAGCAGCCAGCAATCTGAAGTAACAACGGCGGTTGTTTTAGTTACAAGACCAGCGCACATTTGCCTCCCTTGGGTGCTACCGCTAACGTTGAACTCTTGTCCCTCACTAACTTATCTTTATCTTCCTATTTCCTGCTCCCACGCTCGAAAAGATGATATAACTAAGACCTCTAGCAGTCAGTTATGTTCGAACAGTACTAAAACAGAACAAAAATCAAGTGTCTCGTACTCCATCCTGTCGTAAAACTACAAAAGGTTCCTTACAAGATGTCAATTGGACACGCTTCCATCGCTCCAGAAACCCCTGAGTGTTATTTATGACCCTGCTGTTAGAAAGTCAAATTAGCCTTCAAAACGACTAATTCCCCCCAATTATAATGACACCCTGGAGGACTAATAAATATACGCGAGGACCAATGTATAACCATACGTCAAGAGCATCGTACCTACTCCAATGTTTACATATCTCCCCCTCTGAATAATCATTAAGTAACGCAGTAACTGTTATGATTATTTCAGATTGCTGCCAACTTTACATTGATCTGTCACACATTTTAATACAAAATAACACATAAGTTAGAGTAGAGGAATTCTGAACAACGTGAGAAGACTCTTCCAACAACACGTCTTTCTCTTATTTGCATCAGACATGTAATGTCAAGACATTTACTGACTCTATTACAATATATTTAACTGAGTAAGGTTAACTATTAAATCAGTTAACTTTTAGACATGTAGGAATACATATCAGTCAGTTGAACACATATCCTACTGTAACTTGAATAATAAAGTATACAAAAAAGTGGAACAGTACATCAATAGTTCATCATTTCCACGCTGAAAGTCACTCCTAAATTTAACACTGTAGCTTGCACCCTTTTTAACTTCCCCATTCTTTCACGGTTTTACCACTTGGTCTACAATGCAAACATTTTACTGATCCATGGGACAAGTTTTTCAGTAACTCATATCTAAACTAGCTACTCACTTGTGAATGTGCCATTTGATCCTTTTTCTCGGTATCCATCTGTTTGGTTAGGCAAGTCAGAAGCTTCCCTTCTTACACAACTAAATCTCATAGCATAACCCACAAGTTAGTTTATAAAAACACACATAATTTGCTAACATAAATTTTGAACTTTAGTAGCTAAGACACTTATCTTCTGTCTTCCTACCTCATCTGCAATCATCAGATACACTCATTCAAATCAATGTTTTTGAAAAGCTAAAGTTACTCAGTGTTGTATATTTAATACTACCTGTATATCAATTATTTCATTTACAATGTACTCGAATTTTCTCCCATCTTATACACTACAATACAATACAATACAATACAATTTCTCAGAATGTGAAATTACGCAAGTTCTCAAACGCCCTTTAATCCCCCCTCCCCCCTTTGTTGCCTATTTGCATGCGTTATCAGTTTTAGGCTATCTGGCCGAAGCCTCAAGCGCCCTGTCAGTTGCTATTTCGTCATCCTTTGATGCCTCCTTGCATGCTCTGAGTAACATTTTATTCAACTGGCCTCTAATACGGGCATTCTCGTCCGCTAATTCAAACGTGGACGAGGGTATTATCTTAGCAATGACATAAGACCTTTCGTAAAGCTGTAGGAACTTAGCGGTGACGCCTGCCGTAGCGTCTGACACCGGCTGAGTCCTCTGCAGCACCTTGTCATTTACTTTAGGTTTCCAGTGTACTTTGCCCTTCTTTTTGTTTTTCTTTCTGGCGTCTATGTTCCTTATCATCTTCTCGTAAGCCTTGGCGATTTTTGTCTGTAAGTCTTTTAACACAGCTTCACCCTAAGGCACTTCTGGTAGAAAATCTTAAAAAATGTTGGGTCCCTTGCCCCCAAACATTAATTCTGCAGGAGTAAACCCTGTAGCACTTACAACTCTATTATTTAACCACGACTCTATATGGGGAATAAGCTCTGCCCATTTCCTGTGGTTGTCGCTACAGTATATCCGAAAAAACTTTGAGATTTCTCTCATGCACCTCTCACTGGGGTTTGACTGAGAATGCCTTACTGCTGTGTGCCTCACTTGGACATTGAGGGATTCTAAATTTCGTTTCCAGGAAGGCGAATGAAATTGTGTACCACTGTCTGAGAGGATCACTTCTGGTTTTATGACATGCAGAAAATAGTGGTTCATTAGCTTGTTCAGACATACCTTTGTAGTCGCTGCCTTTAGCGGGTAGAGTTTTTAAACGTTTAGAAAAAAAAACATCATAACACACCAAAATGTACTTCACGCCACCGCGTGATGTTGGCAGACTGCCAAATAGATCAAAGGCACACAAAGAGCCAGGTTTGATCGGTAGGTGGCTCCTTTCCTCCGTCTTAATCACTCTGTTCGGGAATTTAACCCTCTGACAGGTGTCACAACATGCTATGAATCTCTACACCTTGTGTCCCAGCTTCTTAAGGTGGTAGGCCTGCTTGATCTGTTGCACGCATTTTTCTACCCCTGAATGGCCTAAACTTATGTGGGTGTATTTAATGGCCCTTTCTTCCAGACACGCTGGCAATATAGGTTTCCATTCCGACGCATGACCTGCCTCCCTGTAAAACAATGTGTCATTCACTAGCCGGTATCTGGGGTCAGATACTGTGACCTGTTAAGCTATTCTCCCCCGGATCTTTTGTATTCTGGGCTCTGTCTTCTGTAGTTTTGCTAGGTTTCTTAGGTCTTTACATACTGATTTGTCTATACTTAAACTTATCGCGTTTGCCATAATGGTGTTAGGTTTTGTTAAATTTCGTATCTCAGTGGCATTGACCTGCTGGATTTCGGCTGATTATGTCTGCCAAATGGTTGTGGGCCCCCTTTACATGCCGTAACTCTATGTCGTACTGCTGAAGGTTTACCATCCACCTTGCAACTCGATTCGAAGTGATAGCACACCTGTTGAGGAATGTCGAAGGTTTATTGTCCATATAGAGTATTATTTTATGTCCGTAGATGTAAATCCTGAACTTTTCCAAGGCAAAAATGATTCCGAACAACTCCCGTTCACGCGCTGTGAAGCGCTGTTCTGTTGGAGTTAATACTCTGGAAGCAGTAGACACTATATTCGTGTTTCCGTCTTGGTCTTGTTTCAAATCCTGTGCCAATGGCTTTCGCACTCGCATCTGTGTTGATAATGTAGGGCAGATTTTCATCGGGATGTGCCAGATGTATGGTACTCGCAAATTTGTCTGTTAATGTTACAAATACCTCCTGCATTTCTGCCGACCACTTCCATGGAGTGTTCTTACGCAATAGTTATAACAGAGGTACTACATATTCTGCGTAATTAACAATGGAGCGTTGATGAAAATTACACACGCCGAGGAATTTCTTTAGCTGTTTTTGGTTGCGAGGAGCTGGGTAATTCATGATGGCTTCAATTGTATGAGGATCCGGTATAAGTGAGTTCCTGGAAATTATGTGTGATAAAAATTTGATTTCTGCTT
>Ga0131853_10014692_pt1 | contig 14339 bp, 7 predicted proteins | sample TergutLab28metaG_FD_92764 | JGI IMG/M metagenome (GOLD analysis project Ga0131853, IMG submission 92764) | Labiotermes labralis P1 segment gut microbial communities from Petit-Saut dam, French Guiana - Lab288 P1 (version 2) (version 2) | ecosystem: Host-associated > Arthropoda: Insects >... | reverse complement strand
TGTTCATTATGTAATTTTCTGTTTTTTATTGAGTGTTTGTGTTTTGACATGTTCCACATCCTTTTGGTTGTTGTGACCGTGTATGGATTAATGGAGTAAAAATAAATGAATGAATGAATGAATTCCGTGACGGAGTGTACAGACTACCAAAGCATTTTTTTACATTTAAAACGTACAATTTCGCGCGCGCGTAAATGTAATTTAAATTCCGCCCGTAATGGAAGTACGGCCCTTTCTGCAGCCATCTTCAATAAACTCTGAAGTTCTCAGCAATATTATATGTGCATCTCCTTTACCGAATTAAACCCCAATCAGACAATAAATATGGAAAGCGCGGACACAAATTTATTTCCCTACTATTACTGTGACCCCCCCCCCCCTTATTCAAGTAACTTCCTGTACATCCACTAAATCTAATTTCTATATTGATAATTCCATGGCTGTTGTTGTGAGGGAACCTGACCTATTCACGATCGATCCTGACAGACACACACACACAAAGTACCCACCACCTGTTGGACGCAGCACAGATTACGACACTGGTATAAAACCACTGATTATGACAAGAGTTCATACACAAACGCCGAACGCCTTCCTTTACCACGGATTAGAGCAACCTTACAGGCTTAACGTTTTCTGAACCGTGCATCGTGATACACATATCATTCTCATTATCATAAAGACGAACCAACAAGATGCACACTTTTTTCATTACTAGTATAAGGAATTAAATAATTACTGAAAAAAGCATGCATCTTGATTCTTCTTCCATATGTACAAACTTACATGGTTACTACTATACCAGCATCAGACGTGAAAAGTCCCACTGACCGAAGAGGGAAATTAATATTCCCACATTCAGCAAGGTATAAAGAAACTTCAGTGCTCGATGTTTACACTCCGTTGGTTTTTCGCGCGAAATTACTGTTAGTTCTCATCATGGAGGGATTTGACGATCCTGGTGTGTTTTTCTCTGATAACTTTGCGGCCGGAGATGTTGATACCAACCAACTAAATCTTCAGGCTGTGAAAAGAAAATTTAAGGACTTCTTGCGAAAATTTCATGAAGGAAATTTTAATTATAAATACAGAGATGAATTGAAGCGTCAGTACAATCTTCGTCAGTATTGTTTGGAAGTGAACATTGAAGATCTAGCTAGCTTTGATGAGACACTTGCCGATAAATTGTACAAACAACCTATCGAACATCTTCCAGTATTTGAAGAGGCTGCAAAAGAGGTTGCTGATGAGGTAACTGCTCCAAGACCAGAAGGAGAGGAGGATGTGAAAGACATACAAATATTTCTATCGTCTGATGCCAATCCTGCATCCTTAAGAGATACGAAATCTGACGTAGTTTCACGGTTAGTGAAGATTCCAGGTATCATTGTGACAGCTTCTGGAATTAGAGCTAAGGCAACGAAGATTGCTATTCAGTGCCGCTCTTGCAGAAACATGATTCCTGATCTCCCCGTTAAACCCGGTTTAGAAGGTTACGTTCTTCCAAGGAAATGCACGACAGAACAGGCAGGTAGACCGAAATGCCCGTTAGATCCATTCTTCATCGTCCCTGATAAATGTAGTTGTGTGGACTTCCAGGTACTTAAGCTGCAAGAATTACCAGATTCCATTCCTCAGGGAGAATTGCCACGCCACCTGCAGTTATACTGTGACAGATACCTTTGTGAACGGGTTGTCCCAGGCAACAGGGTTGTTGTCTTGGGAATATATTCAATTAAGAAAATGGGCAAGCCATCTAAACGAGGGGGTCGTGAGAGACCAATTGTTGGTGTTAGGGCACCCTATTTACGTGTTGTTGGAATACAAGTGGGTGCACATGGTACAGGATTCACCAGTGCGTTACCAGTTACATCTGATGAAGAAGAGATGTTTCGTCGCATGGCATCGAGCCCCAGTCTCTACGAGCATATTGCTGCTAGCATTGCACCGAGCATCTTTGGAGCCACAGATATTAAAAAAGCAATTGCTTGTCTATTGTTTGGAGGGTCACGTAAACGTCTTCCAGATGGACTTACAAGGCGTGGTGATATTAACATCCTGTTGTTGGGTGACCCTGGGACAGCAAAGTCCCAACTTCTGAAGTTTGTAGAAAAGGTGTCACCAATTGGAGTGTATACTTCAGGTAAGGGGTCATCAGCAGCTGGTCTTACAGCTTCGGTAAATCGTGATCCTGTAACCCGAAACTTTGTGATGGAAGGTGGAGCGATGGTGTTGGCCGATGGAGGTGTAGTCTGCATAGATGAGTTTGACAAGATGAGAGAAGATGACAGGGTTGCCATCCATGAAGCAATGGAACAGCAGACAATATCCATTGCCAAGGCTGGAATCACAACAACTTTAAATTCCCGTTGCTCTGTCCTGGCAGCTGCAAATTCCATTTTTGGACGTTGGGATGACATGAAAGGAGAAGAGAACATTGACTTCATGCCCACCATTCTGTCACGATTTGACATGATCTTTATAGTGAAGGATGAACACAATGAAATTAAAGATAAAAACCTTGCCAAACACATTGTGAATGTCCATATGAATGCTGGTCAGATGACAGATGATGCTGCAACAGATGGAGAACTGTCACTTATGACAATAAAGAAGTACATAAATTATTGCCGGCTACATTGCGGTCCAAGACTCTCGGAAGCTGCAGGGGAAAGGTTGAAGAATCGATATGTGCTGATGCGTAGTGGAACAAGGGAACACGAATTGGAGATGGATAAGAGGTTGTCCATCCCAATTACTGTCAGGCAGCTGGAGGCTATAATTCGCATTGCTGAGTCTCTAGCTAAGATGCAACTGCAGCCATTTGCAACAGAATCACATGTTAATGAGGCACTAAGATTATTTCAGGTGTCAACCCTGGACGCTGCAATGTCTGGTAGTCTGGCTGGTGCTGAAGGTTTCACTTCAGAGGAGGACCATGAGATGCTCACAAGAATTGAGAAACAGTTGAAGAGGAGGTTTGCCATTGGTTCGCAGGTTTCTGAACATAATATTGTTCAAGATTTTCTAAGACAGAAGTATCCAGAGCGTGCTATTTACAAGGTGATCCATACTATGATACGTCGAGGAGAACTGCAGCACAGGATGCAGCGCAAGATGCTTTTCCGCCTGGCATGAGAGGAGCAAGAGTATGTAAATTTATAGTGTCTTTCAGTGATATTAAGGAAAATTAACATCAAAATTTTCTTCTTGTCGCACAAAATATATCTGGGGGGATCGTATAGAGATTAGGATATCATGTATTTCCCTTATTATACCAGTGCTCAGAATTACTTAGCCACCAGCACCTCAGAAGACTGTTACCTGTGTAACAAAAGCACAATTTGATAACATTAGGTTTTAGCATATATTCATTACAAGAAAAGAGGACTTTTCCCATGTACTGATAATAAGAAAAAAGTACATAAAAAGGGAGGTTAAAAAGAGGACATATAAAGAGTCACAATTTTATTAAGTAAAAGTCCTGTTTTATGTTTCTCTGCTAGCACAGTAAAGATCTCTGTGTAATGTGCCATGAACAAATAGAAGGGGAGTTGAAGTATAGCTTCTCTCTCTCTCCTCCCCCTCCCTCCTCATCATTAGATGAGGCTGGATGATTAATGCTATGCCCCAGCCACTTTACCCCTGGGAACTATTCCAGTACCCATTAAACAGGTGGCTGCATGGCCCCCAGGGTCAGTTGTTCACAGGTTTTGGCAAAGAGATCTCTTGCCCTACTGGGAATCGAACCCTGGACTGTCAAGCCCATAGTCAGTTGCTGTATCAACTTTACTACCCTGGCCCCTTTTCTCTGCTAGTAATTCTTTAAATATCATGGGTATGACATTCTGAGTAAGATGTTCTGTAACCACATGTTCCACTGAGATCAAGTTATTTAGAATTTCTGCACCAAAGTTTTCTAGACATTATGAAGGTCAACAGCTGAACTCAATTTTCTGTTTTTTTTTGGAAAAACCAGATTTCTTTTGCATTTTAATACCATTAAAATATGCATTAGCTTCAAGAAATAACAATAAAAAAGTCTGACATTTCTACAAATTTAAAAAGCTTGCCCAGACAGAACTTTTTGGGTTGAAAAAGAGAACATAGAGTAGCCGTAGATAACTTGTTAATAGAACCATACAGGGATGCACAAATCCCATACACTATGTCACCTGGGCAACTAAATTTCATATGGTAGCACTTAACCCTTTGGCGCCGGAATTAAATCTTTGACGCTGGAATTAAATCCCCACCCCTCCGTCCGCTTTAATGGCCGTTCGGCCATTTAAAGGGCTCACTCCACAACATATATATATATATGTCGTTCGGCAGCTAAGGGTTAATATTTGTGGGTCCTCAGTATGAAACTGGCATCATGCCACTTTTCTGGTGTTAGGAGTTTTGAGGTGGCTCCTAGAATTTTGGAAAATTTGTGAACTCCCTATAATATATGTTCTCAATTTGTGTTAAGGTTCAGTGGAAACCATACTCATTGTAGGTTGCCAGCATAGTGACATGATATTTGCCCTAATAAGAAACATACCCAGGAAGCTCATGTATGCTAAACCCATTTTCTGTCTTTCATTGTGACTTCATCCTGTGGTGTTATACTGTGTTGTTTGATATGCCAAGATTAAAGAGATTTTTTACAACAGGCAGTTGAATGTGATGTGATAGATACTTGGCCTTTATGTATACAGAACAGCGAGTTGAATAACTATCAAAGTCAACCCTCATATCCTAACCTTAGCAGTAATGGGAAAGCCCCACACTGATATAAAATAGGGGACATATTCCCTGTGCTTGATTTCACTGCTCTCATAATGCAATATACAAGCTTGGCTTCAAGTTTTCATATTAGGGATGCACATGGGTGATGCATACAGAACACATACTGTATTCCAGCATATCTGGGCTTTTATATTACTTTTGTTAATACAATGTCCTTTTCTGTGTTTCTAGCGTGTGTTCAGTTTGGCTGCCATCACATCACATGTCAAAACAAACCAACACACAGAGATACACATTTTAATTACAGTACAGCTGTTGCTGAAATATTTTGCTTCTTTCTCCAAAATAACAGTTCTTAGAAGTCTTGGTAAATTAAAAGCCCTCCTGATCCAATATAATCTATATTCTGTAGGACAAGAAGTACTGAAAGACATGAAGGAATAATTGCATTGCTAGTTTCATTTAAAACACATACTGCTGTGGTTAAAGACTGCTATTTTCAAAAGTGTTAGTGTGTCTGAAGATTGTGAATTTTATTTCAGATGACTAATAAGTTTTGCCCCCATTTCTGTATTAATGTAGTGTAGTATAGTGATGTGTAGTGTATTGGAATGATCTGCAATTCACCCAGATTTTGTGGTACATCTTTATGGTCTGGCAGACAATTCCTTTGAGCCAGTAAAAAGGCCAGAAGCAATTCTTGGATCTTTCCAGTAAGACACAACATACTAACCCTCTATTCTTTGTAACCTACAATTAAAATTCCTGTTCAATTTATGTAGAAAAATGCAGGAAAGTAATATTGAATGTACATTTGTTTAGTGGAAACTAAGCATATAACATCACACAGCATGGATTCAAATGGAATGGAAAGAAGTTTGACAGTATAATATTGATATATTTATAATGTGTTCTTTGTTCAACTGTTGAGTGTGTGATTATGCCATTGTATGAAAATTCCCAAGGGACTTTTTGATAGTGAATTTGCATCCCTGTAGAGAACACACAAGACCTGGTATGTGATAGGAAGAGTTTTGTATGGATAGTAATGGTATTGCTTTTCTTAGTGACAAGTGTGCCTAGAATTTCTCCTGTTTGTCATGAACACAAAACTCAGCAGTAGACAAAACTGTAATGAATACTCTGATCAGAAGAGTGCGGATTCTCTTGAATGACCATGTTATTGAAATGCTTGTGTTGTGTTGCTTCAGTGTGGTAATTGTGTACAAAAACCACGTTTATTTACAGGTTCCACAATTTGATTGGTCAGAATGGTTTGTCCTCCAAAATTTTAAGAAACAGAAGGAACCTCATTCAAACCATTCTTTCTTACTTATCTGTTTATAAAATGTCAGTAAATAAATTCTATTGACACATATTTCATCTGACATGAACTTTTTAACCTCACTGACCTTATCCCTCATCCATTTGATAAGTCTTATAATGTGTCACTCAGTATACGTCAAATACTAAAGTGATCATGCTTGCATTTAAAACAAAAATGGTGATGGTTTAGGTTTTAACGGCATTCCTGACGAATGGGGATGACAGTTATATTAGTGCAGCATTTTGCAGAATTTAAAAAGTCAGTAAACTTGAAGAACAGTAGCCATTAGATAAATGCATCCACAGATTCCCTTGGAAGTGGTTGCGGATCCATTGGGATCTGTGCAGCACACTTTGGGAACCAATGCACTAGTGGATAAATGGCAAGACATACTTTACACAAGTTCCTTCATTGCATTACTACACGTGTGGGTCAAATTATAATTTCATTCATCAGCCGCTGTGTGAATAAACTTTCTTGTTACATAATTTGGAATAGATTTTATAATTATAATAAAATTGGTAATAGTAGTTCGGAGATCTATGTATTTGCCAACAGGAGGCAGAATGAAAAATTTCCATTCTCATAGGATATGATGCCATGTCAATTGGTAAATAGTTAGTGTTTGAGAGGTGTGTGTTCTTGGTATGCACAGACCCCAAGGTGGAGGCAACAAGCTCCTGCAATATAACTATTACCAATTTGACATGGTGTGAAATCCCAGAAGAACTAAATTTCATCATCACTGCTCTGAGAACCCCAAATTTTGCAAGAAACATATTTTAAGGTCCATGTGTCACTGCAGTCCTTAATAAACACCAGATAATGTCCAAGGACATACTTCCTTACTCCATGGAGCAGAGTCCTTCTTGAGAAGCTAACCGTTTGTCAGCTAGTCAAGAGATTCCCTGCATTTTATGGAACCCGAAGGTTCATTACTGCATTCATAAGTGCCAGCCACCTGTCCCTATCCTGAGCCAGCTCGATCCAGTCCATACCCCCACATCCCACTTCCTGAAGATCCATCTTAATATTACCTCCCATCTATGCCTGGGTCTCCCAAGTGGTCTCTTTCCCTCAGGTTTCCCCACCAAAACTCTGTATACACCTCTCCTCTCTCCATACATGCCCCACCCATCTCATTCTTCTCTGTTTTATCTCTTGAACAATATTGGGTGAGGAGTATAGATTATTAAGCTCCTCAGTAATGGTTTTTCTCCACTCCTCTGTCACCTCGTCCCTCTTAGACCCAAATATACTTCTTAACACCCTATTCTCAAACACCCAGCAACCGAGTTTCACACCCATACAATATGACAAAATTATAGTTCTGTATATCTTAATCTTTAAATTTTTGTATAGCAAACTGGAAGACAAAAGATTCTGCACCGAATGATAGCAAGCATTCCCCGACTTCAGTCTGCTCTTAATTTCTTCCCGAATAGAATTTTGATTTGTTAATTGTTCTTCCCAAATATTTGAACTCTTCCACCCTTTCAAAGGAACTATTACCAATCTTTATATTGTGACTTTGTCTAGCATTATGATCTCAAGACATGACCATGTACTTACTTTTATCAGCATTTACTTCTAGTCCAATCTCCTTACTAGCCACTACCAAAGCTTCTGCATTTTCCTTTATATGATGTATGCTTACTCACAATATATTATCATCAGCATAAACCAGATGCTGATGTGTACTATTTAATTTCAAGCCATCTTGGTTTACCTGAATCCTCCTAATGGCGTATTCTGAAGCAGTGTTGAACAGCAATGGCAACAGAGCATCTTGTTTCAAACCAATACTAGTAGGAAGCATGTCAGACAAATTCTTGCCTACCTGGACTCTGCTATGTGTTTCAGACACATTTTTATTAGCCTTACCAGTTTCATGGGGATACCAAACTCCATGAAAATATATAAGACCTCTCTCCTAACTGAATCATAAGCTTTGTTGAAGTCTATAGAGACATACACAGGTGAAAATATTGTATTTAGCTGATTGTACGACGATCCCCTATTATGTATAATCGTTAATATTTAGGAAAATACCTGTACACAATGTGGTTAAATTTATGCACAATTACCATATAAGTTGACTCACCATTTTTCACATCAGTAATGAAAAAATTATCATCATTGGGTAAATACAGTATGAGACAAACTGAATGGCCAAATATATGACATAGATATCAGTAACTGCTTGAGACTTTAATGAAGAGTTGTCATATACTGCACAAAGTGTGATATCTATCCAGTAAGTGACCACTCCATTGAGGGGCTACTGTATAGTGAACAAAGTTTTGTTGTTACATGTATTATACTGCTGTATCTTCAAATCAAAGAAACTGTTGGCAGAATTTTTTATGGCATTGGAAATATACAACAAATTTCTTTCAACTACAAGATACACTTTATTAACCCTCTGACACCAGAATTAAATCCATCTGAGCAATGCAGCCTACAGAGATTTTTTACTGGGGATATTAAATTTTACAGCTTACTCTTAAGGGGAAAAAAAGCATATCTCATAGACTTTTCCTTCAAATGTAAGTAAATAAAATTTTGCACTCTGCTTATGAATTGGTTAGTTTGGGAAAAAAATGTTCACCTATTTTTATAATAAATTTAGGCCTGTGAATCGCATGCATTATATAAAATGTGGTGTAAATAGTTCATTACTCACATATTTCTGGCTGCTGCCAAAGGTCTGTGGCACCCTGGATCACTGTTTTATCACAACACACATTATTCACAAAGAGGGTGATTTACAAACTTACTTTTGTGTGATATTCCACAAAACAAGGCACCATGCACAGCCCACATCACATCTGGTGCACTTATACCCTATGCCCTTTCTTTGGCCACGAGAAGAACACAGACGGTAGCACAGTTGGGTTGATGATTTTGCTGGCCATTGTTTGTTATGGTGACTCTTGGGTTGCAAAACATTTTTTGCGCCTGCACTTGGTCTTCCAACTGATCTGGTGGTGGTGCGATCTTGGCTCTTGCCAGCTTCCTCAATCAAATTCGTCACCAGAAGGAGCCTGAAATCTTGGTGGGTATATTTAGCCTAAACATGAAGATAACAGTATCCAACTGTTGAGTACTGTTAGATCCAAAAGGTGGAAAACAATTTAGTGGTCCACTTGAAGGTATGTCGACTCATCGAATAGCTGTTAGCCATATGATCAGAATTGTCAACGTAACCCATGTGCTGGCTGTACCATTCCACAATGTGAGGTTTCATTGGGTTTCCTTCTTCCTCCTCCTCCTCCTCCTCTTCCTCTTCAAATTAGTCTTCAACATCGCTAGCCTCAGCACCTGATTCCAAGTCGGTGTCAGCATCCAGAATTTCACTGATGGCTTCCTCCTGAAGTTCTTTTTTTTTCTGGCCATTGCTCAATACCCACAATCCTTTGCCTCATTTAGACTGCTATGTATGACTCAGCACAGTTGCAGAAACATAATACCAGTGATATATGAATGTCTACTTCAGTGACAGCAAAACAGATCTAAAGCTAAGATGTGACAGCTGTATGTTGCATGTTACTACCCCACAACCCCTACAGATTAACTCAGCACTACAAGAGGCATATCTGTGAGCCCTCCTGTAGCTGTAAACATCAATTTTTGTGGATATCTCCAATTTTTGAGCATTAGTTTCGTCTGAATTATATGGGTAAAGTATGCCACTGACAACCTTTCTGGTCAACAACTAGAATTCGTTTCATAGGACAGTGTTGATATTTCAACCCACAGTGAACCCCAGTGCAAGCTATAAACAAAGCTATCAGTGCCTAAACCATATTAGTCAGCAGGGACAAAATGCGCAGTTACCTTGTGTCGAATTATAAGTCAGGGTTTGTGGAGGGTTTAGGAAAAGGAGGGGGTACATTCTGGCTCCATAGACAAAACCTGACCTTCAAGGGTCCTGCAGCTTAGCAAGCCACAGCAGTTTATTGAATAGGAGTGAACAAAATTCCTCCAAACTTTGACACACTGTTTTTGACATCTATATAAGTTGTTTGGCAATTTAAATGGCTCACTATGTGACATGTTTAGAAGTCGCTCAGCGTTAAAGGGTTAATAAACTTTCCACAGACAACAGGTTTAAGTGAATCCTGTTACTTCTCTGCCATGTGAAGAAGAGTGAAGGATTCATTTATGCATGAATTTCTGCAGTAATGTAGGAAACTATGTGACTCCTGTAATTACCTTCTGCCCTGAAATAAGCCTGCTTTTTCTCATAGTATCTGTGCTAATTTTTCTTTTCCATATTTTTTGTCTGAACAACAAAGGACTAATATGCATTTAAAAATGAAGCAACTTTAATTAACCTTAAAAAATAATTACATGTATTCTCTACTGGAGATTCAACTTGTGACAGAATTCAGCTGAAAAGTGATGCCAAATTTCAAACAGAAGTTCAGTAAACCCAGTGTTACTTATGTTCATGTAGAGGACATCTTTCTGTAAGACTTTATTTTCAACAGCTGTGACTATTGCCCATGAAATAAATTTTTGAAATATAAAATGATATGTACATGTATAACACAGTAAGGGGTAGATTTATGGAACCAAATGACTTTTGTTCACAGAGAAGCTGGAACTTTGAAAAGTGAGTTTACTTAAGAGGGATGTAATGCCTGTACAGACTATGCAGTAAATGGTTTGAGACATAAGTACAGAAATTTTAAACCTAATCCTTTTAAATAACTTCATGGTCCAGAGACCTCATTGAGAAGGGCCCAGCTTCTCAGCTCATTAAAAATTTCATTAACTTACATGGAACCTGAAGGCAGCTGGATCAAGTTCACACACTGATATCCCATTCTTTTAAAGAACCATTTTAATATTTTCTGCCCATATATGTAGAGGTCTCCAAAGTGGTGTCTTCGTTTCAAGTTTTCTGCTCCTATTATGCTAATAAAATGAAACATTTGTTCTAATTTTCAACCTTCCAGCACCACAACAATTCTGAAATGAATATTTTCCACACCTTGTTCCACAGTTCTAGAAACTAGGAAGAATATGAAATCCATAAATATTTATAACAACACACTCATGACACAGTTTGAATATGTACAGTCCACGTACATAACTACATTATTACTGAGTACAGTATGTTATCTATCTTATGGAATATTCTGCTGGTCCCACACATCCCTTGTTACAAAGTCTGGTATATGGCATTAAATACACACAATTCTGAAATTCTGATGTTATACTGTGGAGATTCTGGTTCTCAGTCTCTTGCAAAATCAGTTCTAAAATGTAAATATAATTCTGAAGTAGCTCAGAGAAATAAAACATAGTCCTCCAATGGGACAGCTATGCCAAGACTCAGAACCACTGCCGAAGGATTGGATCGAGTCTACGTGACCTAATTTTCTGATATATGCTTTATATGTGTGTGTGTGTGTGTGTGTGATGTTATTTCACAGGCCTTCTTGTACAATATGTATGTGTAATTCTTTGTTTAATTCTTTGTAAGTTGTATATACACACCTTCAATCATCATACAAAATGACTTAGCTAACACTGACATTTTTTATTCCCTCTGTAACCGTATGTGTGTGTGGGGCACTCAGCTTCTTCTCCCGATGTCCAAATATTGAGCTACCTACACGAACATTTGTACTTCCCATTTCAATCTGCAAAATTAGATATAGATTAACAAATTTTTACTGACAAATACTGATTATCATATACCACTAACCTAGTATGACAAGGGTAAAAGATGTCAATACACAAGTTAAACACATTAAATGTGGGTCAACAAACTCAACAAACCTGTATGATATCGAGGGAATGTAAAAGTGGGAACAGGTTTTTGCACTGTAAGTTTAATATGAAAAGAAAACACAAGATGCACATAAAATAGGAAGAGGAGGTAATATAATATTCAAAGGAACTAAAAGAACTAGGTTATGGGGGTACACGAAACAGGTTGAGCAACACTTGCATGATTGGCAGTTCCCCTGTTAAAGTAAAACATGCTTAGGATTGGTACAAAGCATGCTATGATGATCACGAACTTATGAGATGCGTAAGAGTTGGGTATTTCTTAATTGGCAAAATAACTCACTGTGGGAAGACCCAGTAGCATATAGTTGGTTAAGAATAGGAAACAATCCAGTGCACACTTTCTTCAGGTTCTGAGTCTTCGCAGACAATACATACATATAAAAGCAAAAAAGACTCTGTGAGTCTACCATGAATACTTCATATTCTTAAAAGACTTTTTTGGACTTTTCTCCAATAACAGCACATTTATTCTGACCTATTAAAATTATAAATGTCACTTACCGCATGTTCAAAGTCATCTGACATCCCCATAGAAAGCTCTAGCCTATTGCTGCCAATGCCAAGAGCCTTGCAAACTTCATCTCGGACATTCCTCAAACACTGAAGAGTGACAGAAAAGTGTTACATGCAGTTGGTATAATAATGCTTGGTAAAAGGGTAAAAGAGAAGAATCTATGTTCTGAAATTTAAGGGCACTGGTGTGTTAATATCACTGTGACCATTCACCATCAATCACACTACTGCTACTGCTGCTACTACTACTATGGTACTCCAATTGCACAAGCCATTGACTGTTCTTAGAATGTTTTGTTTTAGTCAGACAATGGATAAAGAATTAATATGTTAAATAGGAAGAAGACTTTACATCCATGACACTACTGAGGGAAGGAGTTAAATAATATAGTAAAGAAAAAAAAAACATTAGTGTGCTGTATTTTTTTAATTTTGAGGATTTCATGGCAGTGCATATGCAGATTACAGTCTTCCGGAAAGTGATATCACATAGTTTGGTAGACAGTACCAATGTTTTGAAGGAACCCAGAGTTTCCAACATTCAGGGTACGTCTCTTCTAACCTGGAGATGGCAGTAGCATGTTCCTATCTACCAGACACTATGGCATCATTTCTCAGAAGGCATCTTGCCAGAAACTACAATTTTAGGCATGTTTACAAAATTACAAAAAAGTGACTATTAGCTTCATCTTCCCACTGGACAGATTGTCATGAAATTTGATATTGGAGTATTTTTAAAAAATCTGCTGAGAAAAGTCAAGTTTCATTAAAATCTGACAAGAATAACAGGTACATTACATGAAAACCAATATACATTTATGATCATATCTCGCTCAGTTCTGGTTAGAAATGTTTCAGACAAAAGTTGTAGGGAAAATCAAAACACTTCATTTCACTATATTTGCCCAACAAATGCACAATATGTATCAATAATTATCTGTTTCTTATAGCACTCCATTTGTTGGACAAATATAGTAAAATCTAAAAAATTCACAGTACACACGTGGTCGGACAATAAAGTTTGCGAACTCATCGAGCTAAAAGTGCTACATACCTCACTGCCGAATACCACCATGGTCACCTTCAAAGTACTCCCCTTGGGAAGCTATACACCGATGCCAGCGCCTAGTCCACCCTTCAAACAATTTTGGAACTGGTTTTGTGGAATGGCCTTCAGAGCTGCCATTGTATTACTCTTGATGTTATCAATGTCATCAAAATGCCTTCCATTCAATTTTTCTTTTATGTTTGGGAACAGAAAAAGTCACTGGGGGCTAGATCAGGTGAATAGGCATGGTGTTACAACACAGTTATTTGTTTAGTAGCTAAAAACTCCCTCACAGACAGTGCCATGTGAGCAGGTGCATTGTTGTGATGCAAGATCCATGAGTTGTTGGCAAAAAGTTTGGGTCATTCCCATCTAATTTTTTCACGCAGCCTTTCCAGTACTTCCAAATAGTAAACTTGGTTGACTGTTTGTCCAGTTGGTACAAATTTATAATGAACAACCCTCTAATATCAAAAACAGTCAGCAACATTGTTTTTACTCTTGATTTGGACTGACGGAATTTTTTTGGTTGTGGAGAATTGGAAGTCTTCTATGAGGGGTGTTCAATAATTTATCTACCTGAGTAAGAAAGAAACATAATAACTCAATACACTTCGCCCACTTTTGTTGCAACGACTTTATCCCCCTGAAAAAAAAATCTTTTGACTGCTCTTCAAACCAGGTCGTGACTGCCTCCTTGACTTCTTCATCGCTTGAAAATCATTTACCCCGAAGAAATTTTTTCATAATTCGGAATAGAAAATACTCCAAGGGAGCTAGGTTTGGACTGTAGGGTGGGTGATTTAGCTGTTGGAACCCACATTGCCGAATGGCAGCTTGAGATTTTGCAGACATGTGCACTGGCGCGTTGTCATGAAGGAGCAGCATGCCTGCTGAGAGCTTTCC
>Ga0131853_10014688_pt1 | contig 14341 bp, 11 predicted proteins | sample TergutLab28metaG_FD_92764 | JGI IMG/M metagenome (GOLD analysis project Ga0131853, IMG submission 92764) | Labiotermes labralis P1 segment gut microbial communities from Petit-Saut dam, French Guiana - Lab288 P1 (version 2) (version 2) | ecosystem: Host-associated > Arthropoda: Insects >... | reverse complement strand
GTAGGAGATATTTTAAATCCATTTTAATCCAATTATGTGGTTTTAAATGGTTTGACAAATATGTGCAATTAGTTGGTTTTAATAAATATTGTTATCACATTGCACGGTAATAAAATGAAAATATATAAGTACATTCAATTCCCTGATGAAGAAAACAGAAATGCTGGTTCACTCACTGTTCAACCACCTGACGTGGCTGCTGGCCCGAGAAATGTTTACTGAATTCAGTCACCATGAAAAGTTTAGATTATATAGAAATGTATTCCACTGGATAAAGAGAAAAGTTTAATTATTTCTATAGGTTGGCATAGTTTACATTTAATAGGTGAATAAACAGCCACAATAACAGATATTGGTGTTCTGAAAATCCCCGTGCAGTTTGTGAAGTTCCTTTGTGTGACCTTGAAGTTGCAGTCTGGTGTGTAGTGAGTGCACACAGAATTAAGAGGACATGTTTTTTAAATAAATGTACAGTTACTTCATATAGGACAATGCTTTGGCCCACAGAGCAAACTTCTCATCGTCTGCTGTAGAAGATGTATGCTGTGAACAGTTGATGACTGGCAGACTATGGCCTCCTAAAGCTCCATATCTGAATCCATGCAATTATTATTTGTGAGGGACACTGGAAGATACATTTTATGTTAACAATCCACATTCTGTGCAAAAACTGAAATGTAATACTGAAACTTAAATTGCTTGTATTTCAAAATCAGCTCCCTTGTCTGGCACACAATATTATCAGAAGGTTCAGGCTGCTTAGAAGCTGGCAATTGACAATTCAAGGCTCTTGTATAAAATACAGTAAATGTAACTGCTGGGGAAAAACAAACGCTAAATTTCTGACATATGCAGGCTTCCTACATGATGAAGATTCCATGACAGCTGTTATTCTCAGGGACATGAGTGGAGGTACTCTCTCTATGTCTTATAAGTTTTTAAAAAGTGAGGGGAATTGGCTTTTATGCTTGTTACACTAAATACTAACTGAAGAAATGCATCAACCATTAATTCCTAATAGGGGCATAATATATAAATACTACTTCTGGTCCCAGTAATGCAGAATACTATGATCTTTAAAGTCACATTTGTTGCCTTACATGTCCTCTATCATAACAAATGTTATGTGTACATCCATTGGTTATTTCCTGGAGGACTGATATTGACTTTGTATTTTCATAGCCACCTCCCTTCGATTTTGAAATCCTTCGGATCTGTATGAGTCACAGTGTGCAGAATGCTGTTTAAATGGCAGCAACCACACTGCCATATGCATCACGACCAATTTACCAGTTTGCAAGTTCACACAAAAACTCTAAAATCTAATTTAGCCTTTGTCATAATTACAGTCAGAATAATTAGAATGATTTACATCTGTTACCATTATTCATACATACTCTTTTGGTGAACAAATTCAGTACCAACCTTTAGGAATCACTGGTATTACAAGTAAGTTAACCAGAATCAAGATATCCACTCATCATAATTAAACTGCCATATCATGAACAGTTTCACATTCTTGTGCTTAGTCTTCTTTTTTGTATGTTTAATAGAAACATGTTTTTGAAACTAGTGTTACAATACAGGACTTCATCATGTGGTTATCTACGGTACAGTCGAAGTTGATCCTTCAGTTCTTCCATGGAGTTTACATTAAACTTATCCTGCTGTTCTTTCAACAACTGAAATATGGCTTCCAGCTGTTTCTTTTCTGTCCTGAAAGAGAGTATCCAGGATATATTTGATTTTGGTCTCCTTTTATATGTTCATACACTCCTGAAAGCAGTTTAGTATGCAGAATGTGAAAGAAGTATGGAAACATGAAAATCAAAACTAATTTTAAATTTTACTGCAACAAGCCTGGGAATTCCCAGCATATTTATGGCATATTTTATCTCCCTGGAGAAGTTAGTTGAGGACAGAATACCCAATGGTATGTGGGTGATGAAAGACATGCAAAAAATTATATGCTGGTTGGGATTTCAACTTGGAAACCTAGCATTTGCTTCATCATAAAAACATGCACAATTTCAACCACACTGGCAATGAGACTAATATATGAGTTTTATATAAGTGTGAAAAAGGATTTACTCTTTTTCCTGTTGTAGCTGTTCTTCTGTTAGTCCAGATGATAGCTCTTCTGCAATAGCTTTGTGTCTAGACATCTTAATCTGTGACAGGATGCTTTCACTGTCATTTATTTCCACAGGATCATTTGCTTGCTGATTGTTCTGGAACTGAAATCAGTAGTCTACATTGTCAAGCTGCGAACTGAGCTTGCATACTGTAGTAGGTATTGTCCACTTTTGTTCAAAATAGTTTTATTTTTTAAAGTTATTCACAATACTGCATACAACTCGCATATAACAGAAAATTCTATCACTATTACTACTTTTAATTCCCAATTAGTGTGCCTGGCATTTTGTATTAAAATGTAATATCACACATTTGTCAACTAAATTATAGTTGTAAGAGCTTACTCATCCCTGTACTGTCATCTCATTAAATTCTGCCACTTTTTATGTTATGCTGTGTACTTTGGTAAACAGGTGCAAAAAGTTACTGAGAAACCCACTGCCTTGCATCTTCAGGGTAGAAGGTGAAGGCAGCTGGCACCTTCAAAACATCAGTACACATCTGCATGTTGCATGACATCTCAAAAAATTGTAATAACATCATTCTTCTGGTTAGTGAGTGTCTAAATTGCTGCATTTACTTGCATAATGCTCTACCCCTTCTAAGGGATGAAGGACACTCTCATCTTCTTAAGCACAGTTACATACCACAGTAGGCACTGTCAGATGTTTATGTTTGTGCCTTAGAAGGACTGTAAGATGTGTATATGAAGGAGTTTCAAAGCAAAATTTAACTGTACCACATACTTATTTTCAAAATGTTCAGATGAAAAGAGAAAAGCAGGCATAAGAGAAGCGAAGTATGTTTTGTGTTACAGATATACAGCTACATACATAACAAAATACAGGTACAGAAATGTTAATTCCCCTGGCGGGTGGGGTGTTAAAAATAAGTTCCCAAAAAAATGTTCGTTGGAAAAGGTGCCAACTTCTTCTTTCATCAGTGTAGTGAAACGCATTTTGTAAATGCGAACTTCGGAAGTTGAATGCTGACAACGCCTAATAATCACGATGAATAAACACCACAGTAAACAACAAAATACGTTTCCATACGTTACTCATTTTGGGCAGTATACTAGTAGGTGCGTGTAAAGATGTGCTGGACCTACATTATCATCATCTTCAGGATGTTTCCGATCACTGTCCAGAAGCCACCATGTTACAAAAACTGCCAAGAACGATAACAAAATCGTGCATATGTAATAAACCGACAAATTGTCATAATACACACTGAAATTACTGAACCACGACGTGTACATCCCTACTTACATCTGCCAGTCTGGCCGTACTACCATATTTGTAACGAATCATCAGTTTTGCCACAAACGGCATTATAATGGGCGTGCCTAATTTTGATTTCGGAGGGAAGGTAGTAATATATATTCGTTATGTTTTTGTTACTCGATAGAGGCATTAGGATTTAACCATATTACGTGCGCTTGTCAAGATTCACGACGAATGGTATCTTTCCTAGCTGACGCAAAGGCAGCCAAATACACAGAGTAATACACATTGTCGTATGTTGGGAATTGGAAGTATAAACATGCCAAAGTACCGCTTTGTAGCCGTCTTTCCTGTTCACTTATACAGCTTATAAGTCGGCAAATATGCGTCCCGATCTCTTATACATTATGACAGAAGTCGACATTTTGACATGAAAAATTGCTCATCGTGTAAAATTTCTAATTCTAATGGTGGCCTTCCTGGTGTGGCCGGTTACAAGTAGCGACACCGTTGGATAAAAATCGGATTTAAAGTTGAAAAGAAGTGCCAAATAGTGTGGATAAATATGAGTTCCAATACAGAAGAAAGTTTATTTTGGTTATTAGCCAAAAAATATAGTGTATTTCCAGTACCATTAACAGAAAATTTAGCGAGGTTAAATGAAACCGAAGTTCCGGTTAAGGTAAATTTGTTATTAGCATTGCTAAACATCTTTCGACTCACAAGCCCAACATACGCCCCTGAAACATTTTTCATATTATAGTTTGATAAATGGTTAGTCACATTGTTTTCAGTGGAAGTTAAATATCACATACTTTCAGCAATACTTATTATGTAGTTGTGACCGTTGCAATTTTTGGTTGCCTAAGTCGCGAATGGCCAGGAGTTAGAGCTGCGCATAATTGTTCAGTTACAGAGTTATTCCTACTCTGGTATTATTTGTTCATCATTTATATTATTAGCAGTTTATATTCGTCGTAATAGAAATTAAACCCGCCCATTTCAATCCACGTGTTGAATTCTTTGCCCTTTTAGAGACCATTGTCAGAGTACTTTGACAAAAGAAATGATAGAATTTCCGAATGTTTGTACGTAATTAGTACTACTATAAAAATTATGTCTTGGTTAGGTCAGACTGGGTTACTTTTTTTGGGTGTTAGGTTGCCTCATTTGTCTCATTCTAGAAGACATTAGCTTGTGCCAGTTGCATGAGTTCCTAGTTTAATAGGTTTAAATTAATTTCAGATACCTTAGGTTGGATGTGCATAAAGTTTGGCATCGGAAACAATATTAAATTTTCCCTTGAATGCTCTTGAACACCTCCCCCCCCCCCCAAAAGAAAAATGTGCCGTGGGTGTTTTTGGTATATGTTCTCATTTTTTAAAGTAGTGTGTTTTACAGTAATTGTTTCATCCCAACTTACTGCTTAGATATCTAAAAGTAATTATGATTGTTCTAATTTTTATTCAAATTGATGGCATGATTATTATTTGTCAGGTTGTCAAGCATGCTTCGGAAAATTCATTTACCATAATGGAGGATATTTTTGCCTTGAAGGAGAAAACAAGACAATTAGAGCATAAGAAAAGTATCCATTATCATAGTACAAGAAGCAGGTCTTTAAACAGAATGCTTGGTAAGGTATAGTTAAGCTTTATACTCACAATTCTTTTGACTCTCTTAACAGTCATAAGAAAAACAAATCTGAAAATTCAACAGTGTAAAGTCTGCCATGGCACATCATTGTGCATCAGTTCCATCCATCATTCATGCTCAGGAATGTGTGTTACAATAAATGTATAACCCACAGAATAATGAGCTGTAGAATAACATAAACATGAAAATTATATTCTTGTTGGATATGGACGATCTTTCATAACTACATGGTATTACATCTCAGACCACTAATATTCGTATTCACTGCCATGAGAATATCAAATGTGTTAACATAAACATAACTTATAGGTATGTTTTATAGCGCTGTACAGCTTTAAGATAATTTTGTGTGCCTCAAGACAGTGAAGTATACTTTGGTGTTCACAGCTTAAAGCTTTTATTGGTCTTGTATTTCCTCAGATAGCAGCATTATCATGATAGAAAATATGAACACAGAGCTGAAACTTATATTGCATAAGAAACATGTAATTCTTCGCTTGCTCCAGAATGCTACCTTGAAGAAAGACATACTTCCTATTCCAGGAAATCTGCACAGGTATTTATATGGTTTTTCCAAGCTCATATTATCCCTTTGCATGCCAAATTATTGTTGTGAATTCCAAATGTCTTGTCAAAGTTCATCTTTTTGTAAACCTTTATTCTTCAGAGTTCAATGAGCAGTCAGTAGATGGCAGGAGGTTAGGAAAATCAATGTGAACATTGTAATGTAACGTGTTGATTTGAGCTTAGTGTTGGCCCTGGTACAATTGATCACACTGTTAAATGTACGTTGATGTTGGACAAATGAGGCTTAATCCGTTGTATCGTAATATGGAGTCCCTGCTGAATGTTGTGATTCAGTTGTTTCCAACCCTGCTTTGTGTTATACAGGTCAGGGTTTGATGTGAACCTCAAAGTTGGCTGACAGAGGGTTTTCATGAATTTCTTCCATTTCGTTGAGTGATGGAAGGGAAACTACTTTAAAATAGGCTATGAGTTTTATTCCTGCCTCTGAAACGGTACATCGTAAATCATGTGCATCGGCTGTATGGCCAGTCAGCCGCTCTGAAATTCCTAAATGGCATTTTTCTGGAAGCATAGCCCTGTAACTAATGATATGTCTACCAGATCCCTTAGTGACCCATTTAAGTTAAGATACTGAAGGTTCGAGCAGGACACGTGGGGTGTATAGGTTAGAAACTGCCTTTGACAAAATATAATTTGTTCCATATCTCTTTTTATATGGTTAGCATTGTTGAGGACACCAGTCAGAATCTGGAATATTGTGCTCACATTAATTATATCTTTTGGTGCTCTGTACCTCTTCTGAGATGGTTCTTTTTCTTCTTCTTCTTCTTCTTCTTCTTCTTAGGGCCCGTCAGCTTATGCACCGAATGCACCACAGCCTTAGGCTTATTGTGCAGCCCTAATATTTCGTTCAGCACAGCCTCAATAACCCTGCGCCTTCTATGAAGAGGCAAAGGTCCCTTACTGAGGCTGTGCATATGTCTTTTGGTTCTACAGTCGGCCTCCCAAAGGCATTATAACACTGTCGAGTCATCACTTCGCAACAGAAAATTATATGCTGCACTGTTTCAGTCTCCATCCCGCAAAATCTGCAGATTGGATCCCCATCAAACAGACCCATAGTATACAGGTGCCCCCGTACAGGAGTGTGCCCTGTATAGATCGCAGTTACCATTTTTAGTTGATGCCTACTTAACTTTAGTAGGTTGTCAGTTTTTTTCTTACATGGTCTACCTATAAATAGTTTGCCATGTCTGAGATATGGCAAGTTTATCCAGGCTCTAAGATGTTGCACCGCAGTCCAGTTCTTAATTGCTTCTCTTACCGAACACTTAGGTATTCCAAGAGCCAGCTCTGGACCGAGTAATGGCATAGCTGACGTTTGTCTAGCAAGCTTATCAGCTTCCTCATTTCCAGAAATGCCCCAGTGCCCTGGCAACCAGGTGAGGGTAACCTTATTCAAGCCAGCCAACGCTGAGAGAGCATCCAGGCACTCTGCAACCAGTCCAGAGGTCGCTTTCAGGACACTAAGTGCCTTAAGTGCAGCCTGGCTGTCAGAGAAAATAAGAATCCACTTATTCTTATAGGCCCTTCTTATATTTTCACATGCACATTGTAGAATGGCATATATTTCACTTTGAAAAACTGTGGCAAATTTACCCAATGGGAAGCTAAAACTTCAATTTGGTCTCAGGCCAAAAATGCCAGACCCTGCCCCCAAGTTAGCCCTGGAGCCATCAGTGAACCAGATCAGAGCATCCTTAGGGAACACTGGATCTTTATTTTTCCAATAGTCCCAGTCTATAATGACACTGAAGGCTTTGGAATAATAATAAACTTGAGTAGTATAGTCTGCCCACATTTCCAAAAGAGGGTCACTTACATTTTTACAGATAGATAGCAACCCTGCTTCTACCTTAGAATCGGCTGGTTGCTTGAGTATATGCAGCCTGTAGAGTGCCATCCTCACCTCCGCCTGGATCACCAGATCCAACGGAGTCAGATTCAAAAGTATCTCCATTGCTGCGGTAGGGGTCGATTTTATAGCTCCCGTAATAGCTAGGCAGGCCATTCTTTGAATCCTGCCTAATAGGATTTTAGTGGTTTTTTTGCATGGCCTTGGACCACCACACCAAGGCGCCATGAAATATGGATGGTCTGATTACCCTAGTATAGAGCCAGTGCACCATATTAGGTCTAAGACCCCATTTTTTCCCACATGTGCGTCTAACTACCGCAAAGGTGGTTTGTGCTTTATTAATTATGCTGGTTCCAATTAAGTCTCAGATGGTTACTCATGGCTTCTTATCATTTGGGCCTTCGTTTTATCCCTGTACAGTATATATGGGATTTATGGTGGATGAATTGGCACTGTGACATGTTTTTCTTGGAGTATTTAAGTTTTTGCCTGTCAGGTGTCTTTCTACGTATGGTCCATATTCATATTCATCTATCATTAATGCTTTGCAGTCTCGATATTGAGAGAATTACAAATTAAACCAATAAGAAGAATTTTATATGCAGTGTACTCTCAGTTGTGCATGTGGGTATTATCCTGTTTGCTGATTATCTGTGCATGGTTCTAAGTTGTTAAGACTTATGCCAAGGGTGGGGAAATAACGTGATTTAACATTTGAGTGCTTGAACAAAATCTTCAGTACAGACATCATAGACTATTTATGTAAAATTTGGTGTCTATTCATAACTTACATATATATTTTGTAATAATAAAAAATAACCATTTAATGTTTTGGATTATCTGTGTTTCTCAATTATCCATCCACACCCCTCCCCATTATTAGCCTGGATAATTGAGGGTGCACTGTGTTTGTAAAACATGTTGAGTCAGTGACATAAGTTGATGTAAGTTAGATTTAATTATTTCATAGTGCACCTTTGTACAGGCACCGAGGCTCTGTACAGGCCGTACGGCCCATAGGGGGAGTGGAGGTATGGCTCTACTCTTTCTTGACCACGGCACTAGAAGGGGGTGAGGGGTCAGCGTCACACCCTGGCCGCTCTTTACCCCCGGGAAAGACCCGGCACCCATTGTACAGGAGGCTGGGTGGGCCCCAGGCCTGGTCTGGACAGGTGTGGAAAATCCTGCCCCCACTGGGATTCGATCCCCAGACCGTCCAGCCTGTAACCAGTTGCTATACAGACTTTGCTGCCCAGCCCACAATTATTTCATAACTATAGGCTTTAATTTATGTGTTCAGTGACTATTTTTGTTATAGAATTTAATACTACGTGTGTTCAGATTAGTAATATTAAGTGAAAGAGTAATTCATTGTGGCATGTAGGTTAGAATATTTTGTGTTGTGTCTAGTATCTGTGAATACAATTGTGATGTGTATGGTTAATGCTTGATGCCGTCATTCCCAAAATTTTCCTTTAGATGCTTTCCATTTTCCGGTCTTTTCAGAATAGTTCCATCTGGTCACTGTGTGTTGAAAATGTGACAGTTATACCAAAATTATGTTGGGTAAAATGTTCAACTTCAAGACTCAATAATGGATAATACATAACCTGTGTATTTATTCAGTATTTTGACTCCACCCTTGATCAATTTTATCAATGAAAAACTTGCATCTCTCACAAATGGACATAAATATATTTTGTGAGAATGGGGTTTGGCAGTGCAGAACATGCAGAAAAATCTACCAATCAGCAAAACAAAATTACTAAATATTCATTTACATACTGCTTGCACAGAAGTAGAGCTTTGACACTGTCATTGTCGTGTATGGATTAGATATCCATGTTGTGCACACTGCAAGGAAGGAACACAGTGCTAAACCCTTTACTCTCGACAGACTCTTTTAATTCTAATATTGGTGTTCATGCAATATGCTGGCACCTTTCAGGCAAACTACACTGTGTCACATCCCTGAAGACTAACCTCAATACTGATCACTATGATAAATGCATATGTCATCCTGTAATGTACCTGTACATCAAGTAATGATAAAAAATAAATCCTTATTATCTCATTGTTTCAGAACTTTCATAAAACTACTCGAAGATCTCCTGCAACTAAGTAATATTAAAATTAACATTGCCAAATACTTCTTCAAGCTCTCAGATGTTGACTGGGACAAGAGTCTGCGAGAACTGGTAAATAAAGAGTCTTATTTCTACTTTTTTTTAAATCTGTATAATTCACTTTGAAGTGTGGTAGACCCTTTTACACTGAAATTAAATGCAGTGTGTGCAACGAAAAACCTGGAAATTTAAATGGCTGGCACTACCCTATGTGTTCTTGGCAACATACACCTATGATTCAGCCACACCTTATGTCAACTGTAGGTTTCAAAGGGCTAAACGTTATTCATATTAAATGTATTTTTCCCAGTGTCACCACTTCAGAAACAGTATTTTGACATATTATTTTGTTTTGAGTTTGATATATAAGTGGTTGATTCACAAGTGTCTGAAAATGTAAGTATAGTGTCTATTGTATGTGGGATGTCATTACATATTTTAAGACATGTGTGTAGATATTAATGGCTGTTCTGAAACGTGACATCCTTTTTTGCAGCAGCCACTGAAACAGCAGACGTTGCGCACCATTAGTATTTTCAGCAGACTCCTTTATGATGCGTGTGAGTTGCAGAATTCACTTCATGAAATGCTACTGTCTACAACACAGTTTGTCCCCTCATTTATTTATGACTTAGATGTAAGCTAAATCTGTGTGTGACTTTTTGGTTACCAAAACTTTATAGTGTGTTTGGTCATGGTTCTGTATTTCCTGGTATTCGGCTTATGATTTTATGTGAGAAAAATTCAGATATAAGACAAGGTTCATGCCAAATTGTCCATCTGGATTTTTCATTTCTTATATTAGTACTTTTTGTGTGACTTGATATCTGAAATGTACATAAAACTGTGTCAATCAAATTTAACTTTGGTGTGTTGTAAGTCAACACTCAGAGTGCTTGGAACAGTTGTGATATGAAGAGTATCCATCAAAATCAACTCACTACACAAAGCATGACAATACAATATGTATCTCTAAGATCAGGAAGTTTTATTTGAAATATTTTTCCTCTTTATTTAATAAAATAAAGATATAAGACTGTGTATTTTGAAATATCTGCTACGGATTAGCTGTGTCCATAATGGATTTGGGCATTCAGTCAAATACCAAGACTGCGCTCTTTCAAATTATTTTCTGTGGATGTGGAGTGCCACTGTTCACTCATCTGTGCCATTTGAATGATATATATAGTGGCATCAGATTATTTTACTATTTGGTACTGGTATGTCCTTTGTGCTACCACTGCTGTATGCACAAGTAGGCGTTTTCTAACCCACGTTACAAATTATAACCCCAAATTCTGCTTCCATTATCATCCGAGATAACTAATACATATCTGTGATAAGACTAAATAGCAAAATATTTAATCTACTGCATTTCAGGCAGTCCTGTTTCATTTATACTATGATCCAGAAATTAGGAACTTCAAACTGAAGTACAAAATAATCCCTTCCATCCTAATGTAGTATAAAGCTGTTGTCTGGGCCACTGGTGGGGAATAAGTCTGAAAAATAACTGAGAAGACATATTCCAACATATCTTGTTTGTTGCATGTACAAAACTCTGAGCTACAGAAATATAAGCAATCAAGACTTCATACAGTTTACAAGAATTGTTTTTACGCTGCCATTAGATTGTACAGGGTGGCGCGGAGCTGACTGACACATTTCAAATGGTCATAGATAATATATGGAAACAGGAAAAAATAAGCGAAACCATCTATAAATACGTCCAAGTATGCTATTTATTACCTACAGATTACAAGCTTATTTTCTGAACATCAGGCGGATGGCCTCCGTTTACATCAGTGCATTGTTGCAAGCGTGTCTCAAAGTTGCCGTACACGCACCTCCATAGGTCCTCAACAATAGCCACAACTTCTTCAACAATGGCTTGTTTGAGTTCCTGAATAGTCATGATATGCTTCCGGAACAAACAGTCTTTCAGGAACCCCCACAGGAAAAAATTTGGTACAGTAAGGTCGGGCGACCGAGCAGGCCAAGCGATGTCGCCGAAACTACGAACATAGGTAACACATTGCTGCACGTTCCAATGCTCCATTGCGACTGACCATATGAAATGGCGTCCTCTCCTCTACCGTTCCCTTTTCCGCCAACCACGACAAGCTATCGTGCTGGCGCAATATTCAAATTTGAAATGTGTCAGTCGGCTTGACGCCACCCTGTATTTGTGACCTAGACTCATCCTGATGGTATCACTTGTATGGCACTTGTAATGTCACTCTGACCATACATGAGATGGTGTTGAAACTGGCCTGGGATGCACTGTAAGAGTACAGCATAGCATTTCTATCTGCAGCACAGTCTCGCTGTATCTTGCTTGCACAATGTTCTTTCTGTATCAAATGACTGTAGCAGCAACACCACATCACCTATGGTGTGTGCTGCTACAGATAATGGTCTGAGCCTGTCGAAGGTGGGTGAGCATAAAGTCATCCACAGTTATGGTTGTGAAATTATATTGAATGTATGTGTTTCTAAGGGCAGGTTTTGGGTCAGGACCCTGTTGGAAGCATGTGCAAGGAAGGGTGGCACAGGCATATGGCGTATTTTTGAGTGGAAAGCTACAAGTGCATGAAACTGAACATCCATATCTGGCCGGTGGATAGGTTAAGAATGTATGGAGTTATACCTCCATGTCCTATTTCTTTATCATTACCTTCATGACCCATTGTTTCACAGCTTCTTTTACTTGGCAGTAAACTGCAATACATTTCATTTACTCATGGCACATAAAATAATGTATTTCATGAACTTATGCACATACAACTTTTTGTAATATGTGTTACATGTCACAGAGAATAGTGTAATAGATTAACACCAATCTTTGAAACAAGTTGTAAGTGTCAAAGAATAACACACAAATAAAATATTAAAATTATAAACAGCTGTTCTGAAAAAGTGCATTATTGAAGAACTATAAAGTAGTGTGAAAAATATTTAGGTAGAAAACTTGTAACAAACAACCTGTAGCACAGTCCAGTGAGATGGTAAAACAGCACTGAATGAATTGTCACTGCTATTGCCACATTTAGTGAGTTACAGAAATACATCTCGATTGAAATTTACCAGCACATCACTTGAGCAATGGTGTTGTATCCCTTACCATACATTCTTTTTTCATACTCCTTGTATGGTGCCACAGGCCAATGCAAACCAAGGTCCCCCCATTTTCTGTGTTTGTGAATTGTTTATATGCATTTGGTAGGTACCCTTGGTTGGAGATCAGCCTGTTGCAGGGCCACCAACTTTTCAGAAAAAATGCAAATGCCTGTTATAAGACTGTACACACCTTAGATCATGTAGCCACTATGACTGGAAGTCATTTTTAAACCTTACATGAAAATATGACAATAACTTAAGTTTTGCTTGTAGTTTGGCAATCCGTATTATATAGCTCCAGTAAAATATCTTTCTCTAATTGTTTTTACATATGAGTGAAACTCACTGAAACTGAGTATTGATAACTTGCATTGAGATTCAGAAGTGACACTGAGGCTTCCAAAACTGAAATTAGTAAAAATAATAAAGATATCAGTTAATGCAGACTAATTACAAAGTTCTTTTACACTTAAAACTGTTGTACCTTACATATAACAAATATAGCACCTGACTACAGTTGCATTTGTATACTACACAGTAATTGTATTTATCCCACTGATTCTAAGTATTGCATATTGAAAAATTACAGTCATGTTTCTTTTTGTAACATTAATTATTTATAGTTGATTGTGTTGGCACATAGAGAATTCATTTTTATACCAAAATAGCTTGTATTGACAGTGTGCTATGTTTCACAGTTTGGCTTCTTTGTAAGTGCATCACACACTCGAAAGTCTGAAGCTGTATGCTGCACACGGTTTCACGTCTTCACATCTCTTCTTAACTTGTTGCACACACATATGCACATTTTGCACGCACATTTTTCATTTAGTTCCACAAAATAAAACAAAAATTAAATAATCTTTATATGTGATAATTGTAACTCTAAGTCATGGGCTGCTGGTGCCCAAAAATCGGTACTTGGGGGTTACATGAGTGTACGTCTTCATTCTTGAAGAAGCTACGCTTCATTTTCTGCCAGTACGTATGTATTTCATTACTGATGTTATGTACAGAATGCAGTTGATGTACATTTTGTACAACTAACATACAACTAAGGTGCTGGTAACATCAACCATCCATATTTGAATGAATACATAAGAAGCCATCAAAGTAAATGTGAGCTACTGGTGTAACAACCATGTTGAAGTATACACACATTGGCTTTGTGACGGTCAAATTTAAAGTAGTATGTACAGTTTAGTGATGATGATACATGTGTGATTAGCTTATTTCTCATAACATTTATTATTCTGCTTAATGAGGTATGTTTTACGCAGATAAATTCTGCTTGTGTCATTGACCTTTATGATTCACGAAATATCCTAAATTCAACGGTATTACAGGGCCTGTGAAGTTGGCAGTGTGTGTGTGTGTGGGGAAACAGTATTAACATTAAAGGAGTGCTACAAATATCCAGCTGGCCTGTGAGCATACACCATTATTAGAGTGCACCATAAGACCACTAATGTTTCAATAGTGTAAGGTTATACAGGGTGTTTCACGACTTAAGGGCATAACTGCAGGAGATGATTTCCTAGGCCTTTGTGATCAAAAAAGTTCATATAAACATGTGTCCGATTTTGGACGGTTACGGAGTTATGACCGTTTTTTAATTCCCGTACACGCCCTCG
>Ga0131853_10014686_pt1 | contig 14342 bp, 9 predicted proteins | sample TergutLab28metaG_FD_92764 | JGI IMG/M metagenome (GOLD analysis project Ga0131853, IMG submission 92764) | Labiotermes labralis P1 segment gut microbial communities from Petit-Saut dam, French Guiana - Lab288 P1 (version 2) (version 2) | ecosystem: Host-associated > Arthropoda: Insects >... | reverse complement strand
GGGTTCCGTGAAATGCGGGGAATTTCTTGACTAGCTGCAAACCAGTTAGCTTCTCAAGAAGGACTCTGCACCATGGAGTAAGTAAGTAAGTAAGTAAGTTAGTGTTCGGGACATATTTTAACCCTTTAAGGAGGAAATTTAATCTAGTTTATTTAAAGATATAGGTCGTACCGCGCAGTAAACACTTTGCATCTCGGGTATAGAAATGATCACTTAATGCTGTACAGGGGAAAAAAGTCACTGTTCTTAGATACATACAAAACACATAAATGCACTTTGCGGACAGAAAGTGGAACTGACGAATGTTGAACCTGATGGTTCGTATAGAAACCGTTAGGCTCTAGAAGGTAAACTTCGAAAGCATTTTGTTCAACGCGCACCTTAATGTGTGCTGTCAGAAGCGGTGATGATAGAAACTTGGTGTAATAATGACTGTCACTGAAATTTGAGCATTCCAAGAAAGGCGTGTACCAATACCCCCAATTTCACCACAAATGCAGTATGGCTTCTTCTTCCTGCCATTGTAATAAAAACAAGTGTGAGGCAGCGGATTTCGCTATTCTGGAGGGCGACGCTGGAAAAAATCTTCTACGATGCACAAACTTGAAACTGAATGCACTCCCTTCCTTCGAAACGTCGGCATATGCCTCAAATGTCAAAATCATGCATAATCGCCTTTGTCGGGGCACGACCTACTCATTGATACAATGTTCTTTTTTACGTTTTGTGATAATAGCATCTTGAGATCTGCGATTTTCTGGGATTTTACGCAGCGTAAAATGGTAATTCCATACCGACGTTTCGGGACAACCTATCGATATAGAATTGCCATTCTATGCGGCGTAAATTTCCAGAAGAGCGCAGGTTGCATATGCATCGCGTTGGAAGCCTGAAATCGCGTAAAAAAATATAATGGTGAGCGGCTGGGATGGCGTAGTCGGTACGGCGACTGGCTACGAGATGGACGGTCCGGGATCAAATCCCGGTGGGCGTGAGATTTCACGTGCCCGTCCAGAACGGCTCCGATGCCCACCCAGTCCCCTCTATAATGGGTGCCGGGTCTCGAGACAAAGCGGCCGGGGCGTGGTGCTGCCCACCCACGTCCTTCTAGTGCCTGGTTGCGAGTGGGTTGGCGCTGTAACTCCGCCTCCCTTCTGTGCTGCATAGGTACGTCATGGGATGACCCTAAATTTCTTGGTGCCGTACATTATAAAACACCCTATGAATGAATAAAAAATTGGAAAAGGATATGTGTGGTAGCCACAACTTAGGAAGATAGGGGAACACTATTTTCTTAAGATCCATATGGCAACTGACAGCGGGAGGTAGATAAATATACCCCCTCCACCACACACCCGAAACCAGCAGCAAACCATTTCTAGAATTGGTTACGATATTGAATTCCTGCAATAGTGAACTAAAGTACACATCTACCTGTTTCACCTACGTTATTTAGTTTTCTGTGAATGCTACAGACATACGCCAATTTGATACCATAAATTCAGAAGTTATCTTTACGTAACGTTAATTCTAAATTAAATTAACCTTTACAGAGGTCACGGTAAAGTTGTCCCTGAAATCGCCAAGAACGCAAACAAGAGAGTGCAGACATAGCCCCATGCATTCTTAATCTCGGCCCCACATGGACGTGATTGGTTACCTTCATTCCCTGGTCCCTTCACCCCGCAAAAGAGCCCACGGCATCATTGAACAGAAGGCAGGGTAGGCCACATAGGCGGTGTGTAAGTTTTGGAAAGGGGAATTTCTTCTGTCGGAAGTCGAACTTCGGGTAACGGAACATATTTCTGGTGCTTCACTCTTCTTTCAGCAACCAGCGCATCAAGGACTGCAACTCGATACTAGCCACCAGACCCTATAGTGCCTCTAGCCAGAACACACCACCGCATTTCCAGTATAGAAGTTACATATTACGCAATAAAGTCCGGATGTAGAGATCTCTCCATCACGTGCGCGAACAATATGTATAGTAGGACTGTAAGTTCTCTTGAAGAAAACCTGACTATGGCAAATAAGTGCCGAAACATGTAATTTTCTAGTTATCGTCATTAAAACATCTTAATTGACATAGTTGCTTTTGACTACATACCGTCTCCACTTCTTTCATCACGTGAAAAACCAGACTGTAAATGACTAAAGGGTGTATCTTGTATCAAGTCCCTGAGCATGGCAGCTGTCACGAAAACGTTACCGCAAACGAGGCCTCCTGCAGTCGTCAGGAACTTAAATAGACCGTTCTTGTCCTATAGTTCAACGTACCTGACTTCATAGATAGTCTTGAAGAGCTGACGTCCAGCTCGTAGGCTGACCTCGAACTTTCCAGGCGCACAACAAAACTCCTGTTTTTATATACCGGCAATTTCTTTTCTAAAACACCCCTTCACTTCGGCAAAGAAACTGGATTTCGCTACATTATCTGTTCTATTATTTCCACGAATAACGGTGTAAAAATTAATTGAACTTAATGGCCGGGGTCTGAATTTTCGACAAATAATGGACCCATAATTTTGTCATGTAGAGGTACTTCACAAAATGCATAGGAAATTTTTAGGACATCAATAATTGGGCAATTTGTTTTCGTAATTAATATAAACCGCCGATCTCAGTGGCTACGCGGTCTAAGGTGTTGGTATGCGGCCGTTCCCTTTCTGGGATTTCGGGTTCGAATCCCTTCGAGGAGAACGGACGCCTATATCTTGTGATTGTTGTGTGTTGTCAGGTAGAATTCCCTGCGACGGGCCGATCACTCGTCCAGAGGAGTCCTACCGAGTGAGGTGTGCCACAGTTTAATCGTGGAGCCTCGATCGTGGGGTGGCCCTGACCCACTAGGGGCTGTTTCGCAATGGGAAAAAATAATATCAACCATACATCGCCCCAGATAGACGTTGTATTATCTTCGTTTCTATAACTGGACCTATAATTCGAGATTTTTTGGCCATTTGCTATAGGTCAGTATCCTTGTATATGGCACTGTCGCCGCGGGACACGTTTTCGAGAAACTTAAGTTACAAAATTATAGCCAGCTAACATTCTTCGTTCCACTGAAACAAACGCAACTTCATAAATGCTGAGACCATCTCAAGTAATTGCACAAAATAGGCGACTGCAGTGTTCGTTCCAGTCACACGGTTATCAGCGGCAACAGCAGTGGCACGTCGTCTACGAAAGACGATGTTTTTCTTACGCTCGGAGACGTGACAAGTCTGCCTTTCTGTAACAGGCATTGGCCGCACGCCGTTATCCGTCTTGCTGAATTCTGTATTTACCGAACAATCTCTACACCGTGCACTGACATCAAAGCGAATCACAGAAACACACAACTTTTACCAATTTCACTTACAGCTGAGGTCCGAGCTCTTCTGGACTTTATGCAGCCTAAAAAGATGGTTTGTTACCGACGTTTCGGGACAACCTATAGGTCCAATCTTAAAGGGTCAGGCAGTCCAGGAACTGATACACCTTACAGTTCTTTTCGGTGTTATGCTATGATTCAAACAAATGAAAACTGAAACCAATACGTGCAGGAAAATGCCGTAGTACTGATCCAGCATCAATATCATTCGTTGATTATTGGTGGAAAATAAGTCCTTGTATATCTTTCAGTTGGGGACTGCGGTAGGGCGCTGTGCTACAAATCGGAAGGTCGCTGGTTCGATTCCAGATAGGGTCATTGGAATTTTCCATTGACATAATCCTTCCGATCGCACTATGGCCCTGGGGTCGACTCAGCCTCTAACAGAAATGAGTATCAGGAATATTTACTGGGGGTAAAAAGCGGCCGGTGCATAGGGCTGACAGCCTTACCACCATCCTGGGACATTGTCACGTAATCTGGGAACCTTAACTTCCTAGAACCTCTGGGCAAATCGGGCCTGTGATGGGACTGATTTACTTTTTTTATATCTTTCAGTTATGATTTTGTACAGCAGGAAATAATAGTAAAAAAAAACAGCTTTCCCCAATGGCATTGTCAGCACGCAAGACAGGCAATGTACGTACATGGTAACATTGAGGCTCTTTCGCGTAACCTCTCTTGCAGTGGAAAAGCAATAAGTATGTCATTTTCTGAGTGTGTGTTTGTAGCCTTAGGTATCCACACATGCAAAGCGCATGTGCCGTATTGTTATCTGTGGCCTGTGCGGATCTACCATATTTTTCCACATTATCTCATAAACGACTCGATTTTCCGGTAAAAAGTTACTGAACATACAATGTGTGTTTTGACGTTGTCTGCAACTTTTGTCTGAAACATTTCTCATTCTAAGAACTACTGAGCGAGATATCATAAATATAGAGATTTCGTCACGTAAGGTACTTGTTTTTCTGGTCATATATCAATGTAACTTGAATTTTCCCGACAGATTTTCGAAAAATATTCAATAACTAAATTTCACGAACATTCGTCCAGCAGGAGCCGAGTTGTTCCATGCTGACGGACGGATAGACAGACAAGACGAAGCTAAATAGTCGTTGTGTGCAATACTGCGAACGCGCCCAAAAATCTAGACACGTGTGCTATCAGTATTGTACTGCCCCTTCCGCAGACGGACACAGACACTGATTATTAGTGCTGGGTTAAGCCCACTGCCGTGTCAAAACTTCGTGCCCATTACGACTGCACGGATAAATATTTAAACTATACCTAGAACTCTTGATATAGCCTTTTACAGCATTCTGCTTGTAAAGGTTTTGTCCATTTATACTGTAGGCCTGTATGTTCCTGAACAGTGCGTGAGTTTGTTCAAAGTACAGCGTCGGGCGGGATGCGCAGGTCCTCGTGCCACATACATGGCTGCATGATAGCCTATTGCTACGTTACACTGCTGTCTGAGGGCTGGCATTTATCTTAGTTACTCGTATATATAAAACTTCAGCCCCTACCTCACAGAGAGCAGAGTCCGTCTCAATTAGTAGGAATAATTAATAAATGTTGCTCAGAGAAATAATCGATGTTGACTGTCAGACTGGCAAAAAAAAGAACACTGTGCTAAAATATAAAATAATTTAATGTTACAGTATCTGCATACAGGTATGCCCGTAATTACTATTGGACTTACATAGTTAAAAACTTCCGGGTTTTTAAATTTGTGTAAATGTCGAAGGTACAAGCAGCCAAAGAAATATATTTATGCAAATTGTTTCTGTCATTTGAGAGTATGAGAAAAAAAATTCGCGTAAGTATAAGCAATTGACTTTTAATTTGCACTGAACTTTTTATCATAATGAAGCATAAAAGAAACTGAAGCATCATTAAACTCACCTCACACTCTCTCGTAAATTCTCTCTAAATAATCGCTTTAAGTTTCAGGTGCCCTTTTTGAAGTCCATAGCTTACGTGCGAATGAAGTTCTCCCCTATGCCAGGTACATTTTCATACAACGAAATTTAAACGAAAAAAACCAAGTGAAAAATGTGATCAGAGCCTAGAAAAGGAGCTAAAGGGAGAATTTTAAATAGAAACACTTCATTTTAAAGGATAATTCAAAACATAATTGAAACTCTGATGTAAAGAAACAGTAGCATATGGTATTTGATGGACATCAGTAAATAAATATAGTGGATGTGTACTGGCAAAAACCTGGTGTTAGCAGTCACATGCAGAGCAATATACTTTAAATTCAACAAATACTCGTAAGTCTGATTTGAATTTGATTGCACTTTCGCTTTTCCATCACAAAGTTACGTCGTATTCCTGACGTGCGAAGCGTAAGGTCGTAATTTATTAATATTTTCTCTAGGTTGAAGTAGAGAAAAACAGAAAAAAATTTCGAGTATCGAAAGAGGAAATACAACTGATTGCATGTAGCGCTATGCATATTTGGCAGGGCAGAAAATCAGTGTGCGATGAGCAGTCTTGTCTACACGACTCACATGCATCATTCATTAGCTACACTTGGATACCTTCTGTCTAAATAACTATTAGAATGCAAATGAAGTGCCCCGCTTTCTGCAGCTTCTCTACAAAAATTGCTTACAGCCACAGCTGCAACTTCTCCCAAACATCCCACCAATTTTTCAGTAATTACATAATCTCTCTGAAGCACATTTTAATAAATATACACAAATAATGTTTATAGGACCGTGCATCATCTTGATAGTTGAATAAAGAGAGACCAACCTGATGTCACATGCTTTTTTATTTCATTATTTAATGCTCAACATGTTTCGGATGTTGATACATCCATCCTCAGGAGCTTGCGACGTATTTGTTGAGCTATTTCATGGGTTGTATTGCTCTGGTACGATGTGTGTTGGTGTTACGGTGTGGTTTGGCTGGGGCGGTGTGGTATCCGGATGCAGGCTGAAGCACTAGTGCATCCGGATACCACACCACTCCAACCAAACCACAACGTAACACCAACACACATCGTACCAGAGCAATACAATCCATGAAATAACTCAACAAATAAGTCGCAAGCTCCTGAGGTTGGATGTATTAAAATCCGAAACATGTTGATCATTAAATAATGAAATAAAAAAGCAAGTGGCATGAAGTTGGTTTCTCTTTATTCAAATATACACATAATTTTCACTCCTCTTTCCATGTATGATTGTTATAGATTCACGCAAATAAAACAAACAAGTGCTGGAGTTAACTGAAGAAAACGAATATACCGGTATGTACGTAAATAAATACGCAATGCTGGTACCGGGAGAACAGGAATACGGAATTTCCGAGATTTTTTACTGTTGCCGTTCTACAGTTGAGATCTTCGCTTTTAAGCAAAGTTGCGCAGCGTCAAATAAACAGTTTGTTACTGACGTTTCAGGAAAGCGTTTCGGTCCCACCTTCAAGGATGAAGATGTCCAAGAAAATTATTTTGGGCATAAATTCTTCTTGTACGTCATGATCCTTGAAGGTGGGATAAACACAGTCCCGAAACGACGGTAACAAACTACTTACTGACAGTAAGAGCATCCCAGAGGAACGAAAATCTCAGTACGTATTTACTGCTAAAGTAATTATTTGCTCATCCCTCGTAATTCCCACATAAAACATCCAAGCACACTTCATTAGTTATGCAAGTCACATAGCTAATATTATTATTCTGAACAAAACAAAGGAAAAAGAGAATCGTGGAATATGCAGCATGCACTGGCGAGAAAACAAATGCGTTTTTAATAATAGTTGGAAAACATCAATAGACTAACTCACTTTGTAGACCTCAGAGTTAATAGGAGTTTAATAAAGAAACAAACGGTTCTCACGTTAAGACGGTGTGAGGCTGTGGACAAGATTCATCTGCTTTAGGGACGAACATGATGGCAGGATTTTGTCAACAAGACATTATGGTTTCATGAAGGGAAGGAACTTCCTTATAACTTTAACAACGACAAACTTCTCAAGACACTGTATCAGTGAGTTAAAACTTGTCTGTTGCAGGTCATTTAAAGACGTACCGTTGAGCTGCAGGCGTTTCGCAACATGCAATGGAATGTGAAGATTATCAAGAATTGTAACTCGGAGGGGGGAGGGGTGGTATGAGGGCTTATTTTAAGGCAGTACACCGGCTTTCTAAAGGGTTAGACAGGGTCCCACCATGCAGCACCTTAAACACGAACGTACAATAATAATGGCTACACAGCTGCCTTCAAGACCCTTCGTCACATCAACTATCCCGAAAATGACAGTGAAGAATCTGTAAAAAAAACCTAAAAGTTATAATAATTCAGCTGCTTTATCAGACTGCTGCCCAACAGAAAATGGCATACAAAACGCGCGCACTATGAATGTGTACAGAAATAAAAAAGAAATAATAAAATAAAATATAACAATAAAATAAACAGAATTAAGAGAGGAAATGACCTCCAAGAAAGGGAGAGTTTACACCCAAAAAATAATAACAATAACAACAACAACAAAGACGAGAAGAAAATTTTATGTTTTCTGAACCGTGCACTGTGATATAACTATGCAACATGAACCAACGAAATGCACAATTTTCAAATTAATACTTTAATTCTATTTTTGAAGTCTTCCACATGTTTCGAAACTCGTGGGTTCATCCTCAGGAAGACAGCTGCATTCGCAGTTTTTGTGTTGTATGTTTATGGACTATTCCACCTGTTAGACTGCTTACAACAATGCACGTAAACATACCATACAAAAACTGCTAATACAACTGTCTTCCTGAGGATGAACCCATCAGGCTAGAAACATGTCGAAGACGTCAAAAATTGAATTAAAGTATTAATTTTAAAGTGTGCATTTCGTTGGTTTATATTGCATAATGTAGAAGAAGAAAACCTCCCGTGTACAGCACTTGTCCACAGCATATATCATGTCTAACGACTAGATTACTTAGTGTGAGGTTTGGTACGGTACGGTACGGAATTCAATTTACAAAAATAAGGGAAGGAAAAAATCTCATATTGAATTCGGTTCAACCAATTTCAAAACAGCAATGAATAACCCTAAATATAAACACGCATACTTGTGTGTGTGTGTGTGTGTGTGTGAGTATGTGTGTTTGAGTATGTGTGTGTGTGTGTGTGTGTGCGTGTGTCAATATCGACGGCAGCGTATTCTGTCTGCCTTGCTCCATCGCTCTGTGATCCTGTCGCACGTCGTTGTGTATGGTAACGCGAGGCCCAGAGCAAGTTTTATTACATGAAGCCTCTTGGCGTTACATATCAATACCCCAATGCGACGTAATATTACGAGGGACACAGAGTCTTTGAAATACCGAAACTTTGCATTGCATTTTCGTAACTACAGTAAAATGAACGCAATATAAAACTAATATTCCCGCGATTTTACCGTCAGATCGTGTTCTTGTCATCGAGTTCAGATGACTTGTGTTCAGTTAATTTTCCATCTATCCGTTAACTGATCTACATTCTTAAAAACGTTTAGGTGCGATCTGTACTTCATTTATACCTACACAAATTCTAATGAATAGGCTACAAGATGGATGGTCCGGCGTTCGAATCCCGGTTGGGGATAGTGATTTTTATCTTCTTGAAAACGTCTAGACCGCTCTGGGGCACACCCAACCTCCTGTCAAATAGGTCCTGGAGTTCCTAGTCAAGGGTAAAGCGGCCGGGACGTGAGGCTGACAATTCACCTACATCTAGAGTCGAGGTTAAGAATGACTGCAGCTGATACTCCCCTTATACGTCTTCATAGCGCGGACAGGAACCACGTAATCCTTAGAGATGAGACTTATGATGCAACTACGGGTAAACACTTGATATGTTTATGTGTTTCCTATTCGATTTAACGACAGTCATTTGTATATGACAAAGAGCATCAAGTGGGAGGATGACGGTGAATACACAATTAGTAGTGTTGTGTATGGACGCGGCCGTCGTCTATTTTAATACCCTCTTCCACATAGTACTTGAAGCAGTTGAGAGAAAACGTTAAAAATTATCAGTAAACCCGGTCTCGGGTCCGAACCTCCAACATGAAATACTGAAAATGCTCGATAGCGGGGATAATCGTTATTTCAGGCTGCCACCACGGTGGACGGCCTGATCCTTGAAAATGTGACCGACAGTTTGTCCCGAAACGCCGGAAAATAACTGCCAACATACGCTGCGTAACATCCCAGAACAGCGAAGATCTCAGAGGAGCTAATCAATGGACCATAACATTTTTGTGTAGTCTACGGTACATTAAATGAAGGTACACAAGACGTGGGTCGGGTAGCTCAGTCGGTGTAGCGACTGACTACGGGCTGGACGGTCCGGGATCGAATCCCGGTGGGGACGAGATTTTCCGCCCGTCCAGACCGGACCTGGGGCCCACCCAGCCTCCTGTATAATGCGTACCGGGCCTTTACCGGGGGTAGAGGTGGCCGGGACGTGGGACTGACCCCCCACACCCATCTACTGCCGAAGGTCCTAGAAAAGGTTAGAGCTCTACCTCTACTCACCCTAAGGACCTGTGTGGCCTATAAAAAGTGTGAAAACCTACCTACATATCACAAAACGGCGATTTCGTAACTGTGTTAAGACTTTCATTAATTTTGCTCATTTTCAAGGTACATTGTCTTAAATACAACCACGTACAATGCCGTCAGTTCCCTTTGATTCATTATAAATGGAAGCTATTTGGCATAAGGTGTGTGGGGATTTTCATGTAGGAGCTTATATTAACTACGTAAAGATGAAAACAATGTGAAAGCACTTTCCTAACCAATGCACCCCGACATCCGAAAGAGCATTGCTTTGTTTGACGGTTAGCAGACTCCGCCCACTTGTCAACTAAAATTAAACTGAATTGTATTAAAGGTTCAGTTTCCTCCACACAAAGAGCACATTCTGCGTTACGACATAACACTCACTTAATTCTACACTGCGGTGGTTCTCAAACATTTTGTGTCCACGACGCAAAATCGTAAATTACATTGGTCTTTCGACACAAATACCCCGGTAAATAGCCACAAACTTATAGGATTATACAGAGAAAGAACTTATAATAGCAATTAGATATAATGATCAGCTTCTTCCAGTTTTATTTCTCCCTTACCAGAGTCAGAGCAATGGATACAAAAAGCCGCAAACTTGAATATTTTGAGAGGTCACGACCAATCAGAAGTCTGTCGCGACCTAAATTTGGATCGCGAACCTAAGACTCAAAATCCCTGTTGTTCATGGAAATAATTATTAGTTGATTCTACGAGAATCTTATAAAACACACGAATGAACTCTGTGGGCAGAATGTAGAGTTTGTGAGAGCTGAAAGTGGTGGTACATAGAGTAAAAACTGAGCTTTAAACGGACCAAACAGGAACCACTTCAGACATAACTGTCCGGTCTCAGTGACATTTAGAGTTATTTTTTTTCTTCACATAATGAGCTGGTTCCAGAGGGAAGCCCACAAAGTTTTAGGCCTTGAGTTAATATGGATGTGAAAGGTAATGTGACATTTTGTTCACGTGTAATATTTAATAAAACATGAATCCAATTGGGCCTTATACCTTCTCCGATTAAAATACAATCTTTTAAAAATCCACGCTTCGGAGACCGGAGAGGAAGAACGAAATTTGTTTGGGCCTGCTAGTAGAATCTAACCTTCATCACTACATGAACATTAGTCTCGAAGAGCGGTTACCAGCACTGTAGCTTACGAGGAAGCTTCCTGAAACTGAACTCGTTCGGAGGAGCCCCATATTCAAATACTTTCTTACTTTTAGACTCCGTTCATACAACAATGGCAGACATTCTATTGTGAGCTCAGTAAAACTTTGAATGAATTCACATACTGTGCAATAGAACGGCAAGCTTAAGCATTTGAAACGTAGTAATAAGCCTTCCTATGCGGAATGTGCTATTTAGTCAGTGGAAAGAAATTTTGGTAGACCCCTTGAAATAACCTCCGTTGACCCCAAGAGGCCGCGGTCCACAGATTGACACCTACCCCTCTGGAATGTTGCATAGCAATCACAAAATAAAACATCCCAACTGGAATGCAACAATACGAATGACAACAACGTTGATATTATTATTATTATTATTATTATTATATGATACACAACTGACATAAAATTCAGTAATGGCGTCATACTTCGTAGTAAAGTTGCCCGTGCACAGGCCATGAATGAAAGTCCTGCCTTACGAAATGGAGGTACAGGTCCACTCATTCTTGACCTTGGTACTAAATGGATTTAAGTGGGTAGCTTCACATCTTGTCCAGTTTACCCCTGGGTAAGCGCGCTCCCAAATAAATAGGCGGCCAGGTGGATCCCCCAAGCAAATTTATGGACTTTTAGGAGTACAGAAAAATCTATTCTCCTCTCCGGATCGTATCACGATTCCTTGGTCTTCCAGTCCGCAGCCCAGTCACTCTACTGACTCCACTATCACGGCTCCACTGATTTTTCATGGTAAACAATGCATTAAAATGGAGTGTTTAAAACACACTACGTTGTAAATCCACAAAACCAACATTCATTATTTTACGTCGATTATATGCTTCTAGTAATGGCCCTTCATGAAAACAGAAGGTTCATTAGAATGTTTGCCAGAGTTTTAACACTGGGTAATATCCTGACTAGACCAAAGTCTAGTCAGGATATTGCCCTTTCGTCTAGTCAGGATATTGCCCTTCGCCCAGCGCCATTGTGTCCAGCACGTTTTTGACTTCATGCAGCCGAAAATAATTATGTGGCAAAAAAATTGCCGCACGCTAAAAATTTTTGACACGCGCAGATAAATACATGTAAAGGCGAATGGAAACTCAAACTCAAGCAGCAAAAAAACCAAAGCACGTTGCTAATGTTTACTGTCCCAGAATGTACGTATTTCAAGCTTTCCCATGATGGTGCCCCCAGGTGCAAATAATATTGTTCAGTTTAATACCACCGTCTAGTTTTAAAACTGAAGAGTTGCAAATATCTATTCAGTTACAGCCTGTCGGACAGTAAATATATCCACAAACAAAATTTCGCGCCCTCGGAATCCAGTGGTTAAATACCGCATGTAATGGATAAAAGTTGAGAGTGACTGTTTCTCGCATATCAGTACTCTTCTAAGGATTATAACGCTCACAGTCTTTAGTATCTCGTCAAATAATGGACCACCCAAACGCAAAAAATTGTTACAGTAGTTTAGTTCGCTCAAACTTAACCTCTCATAAGGCCTTCGTGTGTGCGTGTGTGTGTGTGTGTTTATTACGGTCTTCTTTTGTACAACTCCTTGGTCCTCAGACGATTCATTTTCTTTTTTTCTTCTCTTTAAGCACAGGGCTAAAGCAGTGGACACACAAGCAGCATCAGTATCACTCAACATGTTTAAATACAGGGCTAAAGTAGTGGACACACAAGCAGCATCAGTATCACTCAAAATGTTTAAATACAGGGCTGAAGTAGTGGACACACAAGCAGCATCAGTATCACTCAACATGTTTAAATACAGGGCTAAAACAGTGGACACACAAGCAGCATCAGTATCACTCAAAATGTTTAAATACAGGGCTAAAGTAGTGGACACACAAGCAGCATCAGTATCACTCAAAATGTTTAAATACAGGGCTAAAGCAGTGAAGACACTAGCAGCATCAGTATCACTCAATATATTTGCTCGTCTTGACCTGAACAAAATAAAACACTGAAAAATATGTTCATTGTCTAGGACGAAAGCAGGCCTATTGCAAAATGTAAACAACAAACAAAAATGTCGAGAGGTAATACTGATCTATCGGGCCGATTAAGGAATTCGCGCAACACGGTTTTGCCTAACCCGCCGTCATGGTTAACCTCAATACCCACGTTATATGAGCTACCACTGAATTATTTTCGCAGGCGGAATTCCTCTCGCATGGAGTTATTTACAGTAATATCACAGCCATATATTATCAGTGTCTATAAAACTAAACGTAAGTAAACCGGTGGAATACATGCCTTAATGTGAACCGTGTATTCGTGCCGTCAGTGACGACATCAGCCAGTCATGTTACATGGAAATCCATTGTAATGTTAACATCACCTCGCCAAAAAAAAAAAAATCGTATCCTAAGCCTGACACAACCAACCGAAAAATAACAGCCTATTTCTCTAAGGCTCTTTTAAATACTCTTCTATTTGCTTCTAGATCTACCAAGTGGTGTTTACCATTAGCTTCTTCTACCAAAATGCATTACATGCATGTATTACTTTCGAGACACACGCTCCATTCAATTCATCTTACTTAATTTTACTTAAGACTAAACACCGACACAAAAGCGACGACTGAAACTTGGCAAATATTTTCCTCTCGAAGTGAAACACCTCTTAACATACCGACAGCTAAAACAACTGAATATCCTGGTCTCACACAAGAGCCATGTTTACATCCTCTACACGTTTTGCGGGTACTTCGGTTTCTGCGATCTCAAGAAATTTAATTTTACTTCTCAGTTCAACGAACGACGCAAACGAGAAGGATGTCGAGGGAGAAACTCTCAGAGCTGCAACAAATAGAAACTTTCGTATGCAGTGCTTCACACACACGCACACACCTGCACTACTTGGTAACCACCCTGAAGAGAAACACAGCCGTCGGAGTAGCAACATCCCACTCGGTGTTTCGGTATCTGTTTTAAGCCAGTGAAAGAATATCCGTGTAATAACAAGTTATCTATCCATCGAGCAAACGATACAGAACTGTGCCGTTTTGAAACACGTGAAGTGAGTGTTCGGATCGTTGTGACGTAACAAGTTGGCGTGAGTCACAATTTTAGCTCAGGGAATTAATAACCAAATCATCACGTGACGGCACACGCAAGATCTTATATGCAGCGCCTGACAACACAACGTATCATGTACTACAACAACGTAAGGTATGTGTCTAAGTATGTGTATGTATACGTGCGTATGTATGTATGTATGTATGTATGT
>Ga0131853_10014685_pt1 | contig 14342 bp, 7 predicted proteins | sample TergutLab28metaG_FD_92764 | JGI IMG/M metagenome (GOLD analysis project Ga0131853, IMG submission 92764) | Labiotermes labralis P1 segment gut microbial communities from Petit-Saut dam, French Guiana - Lab288 P1 (version 2) (version 2) | ecosystem: Host-associated > Arthropoda: Insects >... | reverse complement strand
GGGACCCACCCAGCCTCCTGTAAAATGGGTACCGGGTCTTTCCCGGGAGTAAAGTGCGGCCGGGGCGTGCTGCTGACCACTCAACCCCTTCTAGTGCCGCGGTCATGGAAGAGTAGAGCTATACCTCTACCCACCCTCTGACCCACACTAGGCCTGTAACGGGAAAAAATAAAAATAAATAATAGATGATGTAGTGGCCCAGCAGGTTAAAGACTCGGTGTTGAAGATTCAGTTCCCGGCATGGACTGAATTTTTTACTCATCGTCAATACGACATGCAGAATGTTCGATAGCTGTACGCAATGAATATGGGGTAAAAACAGCTGGAGAGTTAACATCGTATACTGAGGAATCAAAGACCAACTAGATGCCACTTATTATTTTATTGTACTTCTTATAGGCTCAACATGTTTCGGGCACTACTGTGCCCATCATCAGGAGCTCGCGACTATGATGTTGATTACCACATTGGTCATTTCGTTCTTGGTTTGCTGTAGGTTGGAGGTTAGGTGCGGTTAGGCTGGAGTAGTGTCCGGGCTGCTGCTGATGATGGGCATAGTAGTGCCCGAAACATGTTGAGCCTATAAGAAGTACAATAAAATAATAAATGGCATCTAGTTGGTTTTTTATTCTTCAGTTGTCACAATGATGCACGGTCCAATAAATATCAGATTCTTATCGCATACATCCGTCACACCCCGAGGCAGGCCATCCGCGAATCTCTGACTCGATCCTCTCGCATATTTTAGTGGAGCGTTGTTAAGGAACAAGTACATTGCAAATACTTGATCACTTGTTTTAACCCCCTGCACGAGTTTTCCGAATTATTACAGTTTCTTCAGTAAGATAATCAAGTTGAAGGCTTTGTGTTGTCATCTCTTGCGTCCTTGGTCTTTGGCACAGCGGCGCTAGCAGTGAATGGATTGTGAATTGCCGTATTGAGACGAGTACCTTAAAAACGAAGAATATAAACTGAACGGGGCTACAGCCTTGTTCGAATCCTTAAACTTGTCTGTTCATCGCTGTTGAAAAAACAGCAAAACGAAGTGTAGAACCGAAAGCGATGGATATACAGCGTTCTCCCAATACAATACAAAGGATATCCCTTTGCCTTGGGCACCCTTCTAGGGCAATCTTGAAAAACTAATCAACTGAATGATGCTGGACCCTTGAGCAGAAGTTGTTCGTTCCTTAGTTGGTCAAGAAATTACCCGCGCTGTTTGTGTTCAGTAATCGCACTGAGAAACGTCCGATACTAGTCCCTGTATTCAGTCAAATGAATCCCGTCCACACTTCCACAGGCCGTTGCTTTACGATCCATTCTCATAGTACCCTTTACTCCTCGGCCGATTTCCTTTAGGTTTCCCGACTAAAATTATCTACTCTTGATCTCTTCCGTTCATGCTACAGGCGTCGCCGGTCTTTGATCAACCTAATATAATAATATGTGGTGAAAAACACACCTTACGAAGATCCTCACTGAGTAATCCTCTGCATCCTCTTTTTACGTCCTCTCTCTTATTCGCCATTATACTCCTTATGATGTTTTTACAGGCCCTTCAAACTACGGCCTTCCCACCATGACATCGTTACACCGATATATAATAATGAGTAAAACTTACACGTTGATCCATAGGATTTTAGACAGGGCACTGGATGACGAAATGGGAATAAAACGAAGTCATTCAGTCCTTTGAAGACTCAGATTAGCCTGGAATTATGTTTAAATTCCAGTTCGTACCGTAAAGTGAACACAATATTATCGGTTAAAAAACAAATCAAGTACAGCTGTAATCGGAAATGATTGCTGTTTGTTCTGAGGTGCATAAAGATAATAGAATTTCACTCTGTGGGCAGAACGTAGGATTTTGTTTAAATGTTAGACCTGACGGTGCATGCATTAACCACTGGGCTTTACTGGGTCACGAAATGCCAGGACATTAGCCATATATGTTTTAGGCAGGAAGATAAAATCACATCCACAATAACCAACAGCCTTAAGCACACTAGACCAGTGTTTCTCAGCCGCCGGGCCGCGGCCCGGTACCGGGCCCTGGCATCAGTTATACCGGGCCGCGAGAGGTTCTCTTGGAATTTGTTGTTTTAGTTTTCTATGCATTTTTCATGAATAAATATTTTATAGTGGGAATATTCTGAGGAAAATAATATTCGTGAATGTGTGATGTTGGCCTGAGGAAACTACAATATGCTACAAGACTTCATTAGTCCAGTGATTGATAACTAATTTAAATGTAATTTTATATTTGTCAACATGCCATACCGTTTACATAAGTGTACTAATACTCTTTATGATGATACCATAATTAATTATTAATACTCATGTTAGTTTAATGTATGAACTTAAAAAAATTGGAAAGGTATTTACGAGTAAATTTGTTTGGACCGGGCCCTCGTCTTTAAAAAAAAAAGAATTTACCGTGCCACGATCGCACAAAGGTTGAGAAACACTGCACTAGACGGTATATGTATTGAATATTAATGCTGGGTAATAGTCACATATCTGACCTGACGCCTTTTGACGACCCTGATACCTGCACCATGGCACACGCCTGCTATGTTACGAAACAGCGCCAACCAATCCTAGGCAAGATGCCTAGTTAGACTAAACCAATACAACAGAGATAAAAATTAATGAATATGGGCGGGACAGTTGTGAGTGGATAACGCTGTCCGATGCATGTATAAATAACCATCAGGCCGGGAAGTTCTCACCGACGAGAGACTGGCTGGCTTATTATGAATTCAGGATGACGTGAATTCTCGTTCAGAGAGCAAAACCGCGTGTGAATCGATTCAGTTACACTTTAGAGGGCCGGATCTCTCAACCTAGACAGCGGGTCGCCTAAACAACAGTGGGGGTGGGAGAGACAGAGGGCGGCCTTGCTGAATGAAGGCCGGATGTGCCAGACCCCCGATTTTATGGTCGTTAAGGAATCCACGTGTAGTGTACCCAATTAGGAGGCAAACTAACACTGCATTCAGGTTACAAGACGAACTAAAAACTAATAACATGCCTGAAAACTCTATTAGTTTTTGTCAAATTCCTTAAAATGGTACACTTGGCAGCTCTACTGGATTGGTAATGGAGCGAGGTTGCTGCTTTCCGAAACCTCGGATTTGATCCCCGGATTGAGCACTGTTAAAGTCACACCGCACGAAGATAACTACAGAGCGCTTACGAGAGCTTTCGTTTCTGCTGTCTTCATGACATATTCATAGCGGGTGAGGTAAAGGTACAGTTCACACAAGAACAGGTCATGAAGGCCCAGAGGGGAGCGGAGGTATAGCTGTACTCTTTCTTTAACCTCGGCGCAAGATTGGTCGTCGAAACCACGTCCCGGCCGCTTAATGCCCGGGAAAGATGCGGTACCCGTTGTATAGGAGGCTGGGTGAGCCCCAGGGCCGGTCTGGACAAGTGCGGAAAATCTCGCCCCCACCGGGATTCGATCCCCGGACCGTCCAGCCCTTAGCGAGTCGCTATACCGACTGAGCTATCCCGACCCACAAATTCCAGTGACACCATCGCAAAAAGAACCCGTGACCTTCCGGCTTGTAGCGAAGTGCCTCAACCAAATACGGATGAGCATCACACGAAGTGCTGTATTGAGTCATTAAAATCTGATGGTAAGTTGACCAAGAAGTTCCCAATCTTGTGGAATTCGATTAATTAGCAATTGTCCCCTTCAAAAAATGAGGCTGTTTGACCCTCTCCAGCGGCACTTGTATCCGAGGCTACACCCTCGCACATCGCTTTCCGTAAGATAATTTGATGAAGCAGAAACGTGTCTGGCTTGTATTTTGGAGGTACTGCCTTCGAATCTCCGTCCGAACACACACCGTACTGATGTCCCACATAACCGCTTCCCTGCCTATCCCTTCCGAGTCATTATTCCCTAATCATATGGCTGGACGGTATATTAATTAGTTGGAGCTGTAGACAATGATTTCAAATAAGCCCCGCTTTGACTCCGGCGAAATTAGCCCCAGTACCCACAGTAAAGGAGGTTCGATGGACTGAACGATTCGGAGAAGAGAAAAATGCCTTGCGTCTGCGGGGAATCGAACTACAAATACGTAAATATATAAGTAGGAAATTAAATAAATAAGCAGATAAATAACCAAATAAATAACTAGATGAATAAGCAGAAAAAAATACATAAATAAATCAATGAATAGTGTCTATATACGTCAAACCCCTTTATGCGATCCGTTCCTTTGAAGGAACTGTTTCCAGCCTGTGAGTGCTAATCTATTTCGTGGCTTTGCTTTGTTTTTAGGAGTCTTAATAAGCACATGTGAATTATCTACGTCATTCAGCACTTTCTTGTGGCGTATAAATTTACAGAAACGAGGGATCGAATCATTCGTAAATTTACAGAAATCACTTGGTGCCTCTAGTGTTACGTATTGTCATATCCGAGGTTTCAGGTTTTCGCAGCTGTGTAGGTGAGGTTCCGTTCTGGGACGTGACGTCGCGTCACTGGGAAGTCCGTTCCCGACGTTTCGAAACGACGTAGTGGTCTTATCTTCAAGGTTCGAAATGCCCAGGAAGAATGAACTGTTCTGGACCTTCTTATTTGACCTTTCATGCCTTAAAAGATGATACCACTGTGAAGTTTCGAAACGTCGGGAATCGATTACTCAGTGACGCGACATCAAATACGAAAAGAACAGAGACCTGAAATATCGTCATTCGTAGAACGTCCCTCAGGATTTTGTTGATGTACCTTAATAAGAGTACCTACTATATTTTCCTAACCTCCTTTTCCTTTGACATTCAGAGGACCGCGCATCGTGATATATTCTTATAACAAAACCAACGAGATGCACTAATTTCTCAAATTTATTTTTGGAACAGAACTCTACATGTTTCGGACAGTCTCTCTGTCCACCAGTAGGAGTCTAGCACTGTACACACAGCAATAGGTATATGTCATACAGGTTATGCTGACTGCTTGCTAGCAAGCAGTCAGCATAACCCGTATGACACCACTTCTCTCCACATTACTACTCATATAAACTTTTCCCATCAAGTCTCGTTTTTACCCCCTTCCCTACACTCCACTCCACTCCACTCCACTCCACTTCATTTCACTTCACTGCACTTTTAGATGATTTTCACTTCATTTTACTTCGTTTCTCTACACTCTTGGGGTGTAAAGGCGGTCGGTGCGTTGGGCTGACAACCTTACCACCTTCAGGTGCTGATTGTCTAGAAATTCTGGGAGCCTCAACCTCCCAGAGCCCTCAGGGCCTGCCCAGGGCTGTATAGGGATTGCTCTACCTTTATCACATATCACGTGCCTAGCGCCACTGATGCAGTACTTACCGTCATTAAACCGAAAGATAAACACATTTAATAAGTTTTTTTGTTTAGATTCTGCAAAAAATCTTGTAATAAAATTAGTTAATTTGGAATATTATTACCAGACATCACTTTACCTTCTAAAGCGACACTCGCTTGCTTCCACCTTCTAAGTTCGTGCGAGCACCTTGTTGTTAGCGCTTACAGGAAATTATGAAGCGCGAAGTTGGTGTGGGCCCGAATAGTATGACGTACGTTCCAAATCGCGTGATGAACAACTCCCAACACTCCGAAAGGGGCAATTACAGGCACACAAAAAGCAGAGAATTTATAAGTGTATTTTCTTTCCTTAAGAACAAAGTAGGCTGAGTCGCTCTGTAGGCAAATAGAGGTGTTTTTATTTAAATATGCGTGCCTGTAATAAACGGACACCTGCCCGAAACGATTCCGTTTTACGCAGGTTTCAGTGTATTACAATAGGACCGCTACTGTCCTGACTACTGTGTGTACCGGCGCTTCGGGGCACGGTCTCTTTGTTTCACGTCACTGATACGATGTCGTACACAATCTGGCGAGGGCAACCCGCAGATCTGACATGGAACGAATCCACAAAGTTGCTGCTGTAATTCCAATATGTAGCATTGGAGTCAGTCAAATGACAAAGTTCTCTTGCAGTTTGTGTGCAGGTCGTCCTGTGTGTGAACCTCCACTGTGTTGTTGGATCCTGTAGCAAAACAAATGCCTCCTCGTGCACGGACGTTTTCCTACTAGTTGGCCTCCTGAATCTCGAACTACTTCATGGTGCAGGGTCTTTTATGATACGATGACAGTCACTCAGCTGGTTAATAGATTTCCTGCGTTTATGAAACCCGAAGATTCATTTTCATGTTCACAAAAACCTGTCATGTGACCCCAACTGAATTCGGTCTACAACTTCACAAGCTATTTCTACAAGATACGTTTTGTTTTCCTTGACATGACTAGGTTAACGAAGTGGTTTTGTGTTGTGTTATGAACAGAATCTTGCACAAAGTAATCACCGCGTGGCACAGGTCCCCATCACTCCATTCTTACTGATTTTAATCGCGCAAATATTATTAGGAAACTAAGAATCTCTTCAATATGCGACGTTTTGCACGACCCAATACGGTGGCCTCGCAATCCAAGGTGTTTCTACTACCTCTACCCTACAATCGTGCCTTCGAATCCCATTTGAGGCTTAAATGTATATCTGCTAGTGACCATAATGGCAACAAAAACTTCAGGCGATGGCCTGATGTAGCTATGTAACTGTAATAATTTAGTTGAAAATATGAGGGTGTTCACACAAGAATGAATGATTTAAACAAGTGACACGTGATACGGGCTTGCCCTCTGCAGGGGAGTCGGAGCTGAAGATAAACACACAAGACCTAGCATTTTTCCTTTTCTTCAGAAATTTCACCATATCCGACAGTCTGAGCACGCAAGCGCGACTGACATTTTCTTTGGGTCTGTGGAGGACGAGATGCCCTACGGCAGAGCCATCTACTTCTTATATTTGAAGCCGGTAGGCCTCGGAAATTCTTGCTGTCACCAGTAAAATTCTTATCACAGAAAGCACAATAACTGCCTCTTTGTAGAAACAAAACGTCACAGGTAAATTCCAAGTTCTGCCTTCACCCTAGGCTGGGGTATTCTTGTGGGATCGTCGCATGAAAGCAACTGTGTATCTACAATGTGAGGAGGGGGGGAGGAGGAGGGGCTGCTTTGGGGGGGTTGTTCAAACTGCGTACTTCAAAGTTTCTGAGATGGGTACACAGCAACGGAACAAGCAATGTGTGGAGCCCGAAGACAAACACAACTCTGCCGCTTTGTCTGCAGATCAACAATAAGACTGCTTTATGATGCAAAAAACAACTAGAGCCACTCATGCTGCGTCATAAGGTGACGTGGAAACACTGCTGATGTGAGGAAAACTTTGTTGTTTTTGGGACTAGTAACAGTATCTTTGCCGGTCCCAGTAGCCGCGCGGTCTAAGGCGTAGGTCTGCCGCCGCCCGACTGCTGAGATTGTGGGTTCGAATCCCACCGGGGGCATGGATGTTTGTCTGTTGTGAATGTTGTCTGTTGTTAGGTAGAGGTCTCTGCGACGAGCTGATCACTCGTCCAGAGGGGTACTACCGACTGTGGTGCGTCGTTGTGTGTGATCTAGAAACCTCGTGAATGAGGAGGCCCTACCCGCAGGGGGCTGTTGCGCCAGAAACAATCAAGCAATCAAACAAGCAAACAATATCTTTACGAAAACGCACGTTCGGCAATTGAATGTGCTGTATTTTTTTTCTTTCGTATACAAGGGAATTGCATTTTATCTGCATGTGTAGCTTAAATGTCATAATATTTCTATCGAAAACCCGTGAATCTTCTTCATTCAAATGGCACTTCCGTCCTCCGAATAACCCACTGTCATACGGTAACACACAACACTCCTTCCGGTAAGCTGCAATACTCTTACGCGTAAGTTAAGTGCTCCTTCACACAGGCCACGGTACTGCCTCTTCACTTAAAGCTACAGTAGGCTGCAGCACTTCACGTGCAGATCGGGACAGAGCTCTGCTTATCGGGAAGGAATTTCAAAACAGGCATTCTCTTCTGACTGGGTCAGTGCACGCTAATTCTTGACCCTTGAAGGTAGGATCGACAGGTTGTTTCGAAACATCGGTAAGAAACTACCATTCTACGCTGCATAAAATCGCAAAGCAGCGCAAATCTCTATGGAACAGACGTTTACTCCCTGTTAACAGTGCTGTGCAACCATTGTGTTTTCACACCCGCTCTTGCAGCAAAAGTTGGCGAACGGTGGCCGAAACCACACCAGTCCCCTCTATCGCGCAGCAGCGACAAGACGTAACTCCTTCGCGAATCTTCCTCCTAGTACATTTACCCTACTTTTCACCAGCGGCTGAGGCCAGAAAGCTGAGTCCCGGACTGTAGGCTTATAGTAATCCTTCACGTAGGCTACGATGCTCTTCACATAAGTTTCAGTACTCCTTCACGTACGGTACAGTACTCCTTCACTGTGCAATGCATCTTCACTTAGACTAGACTACACATTTTCTCCATTTCTCTTCGGCCTTTTATTACTGGTTTTTATTGTCTTTAAAGGTTACTCCAAAATTCCCTCTTACCTTCGAATTTTTCAGATTTAATTCCTGGGTGGCCAGAATAAATTACATACGAATTAAACTAGATATTTGTGCTGTAAGTGCTTTCTGTCTTGTTCATTCTCTTCTTTAGTTTCGGATATGTGGCTTTGATGGGTGAAAAATAAATGCACACAGAATTCTTCTGAGGCAATCTCTCGGAAAGCAACCAGACCAACTTGGAAGAACGAGAAGATGATGAAAAGATGAGATCAGATTAACTTTTGGGAAATTGTTTGCGAGAATAAGAGATGCATGCATCTGTCTGAGGATCGTTTCTAATGGCAGACCCCGATAATGGAGATGTTTAACTGCGGGATCGTGTGTTTACATGTACGATATCGAACGGTTCTCTCCTCGAGCCACGTGCAAGTCATCTTCGGAGGACCGACGACATAAATAATGCTAGCAGTTGTGTTGCCGTTCATTACGGCGCTATGACATCCAAGTTGACACACCAGTAATGACTAACCTAGCGTGGAATGCAGACAGCGGGACAGCCTACACTGAAGGAAATATAATCTCATTTGTAGCGAAACATCAACAGACTGTATATGCGGTTGTTATTCCAAGATATGAATTATGTTGCTATAGTATGTAAGAAACCAGCGAGGAAACTGCCTGTAGTTCTATTTGTGTTCCACGCGTTGTAAGTCCTTTAAGTCCAAGTCTAATGTTCAGACTTAAGTCACGGTTGTAGATTTTGGTGAAATATGATGTTTGGTGACGTACTGTCGAATTAAGTCGCGATGTCTTTGATGTAACGAAAACACACAGCGAATTACAGAGTTTTGCTTCGGTTGAATATTTAAAAAAATACAATTCCCGCCGTATCATATACAGGATAATATCTGTATATTTATTTAATACACCGTCTTGCAGCAACACCATTTATGATGTACAATGGTTACTATTTTCCGCCTCTGTTCAGGCCATCATCAGACCATGCATCTAAAGCACGGTCGTACTTGGCGATCGTAATTGGTGTTCTTGCTATTGCAAGGGCAAGACGAATGACGTGAACAAACTTACTTGTAGGTCTGTCATCCAGACCAACAAATGCACAATATATATATATATATATATATATATATATATATACACACACACACACAAGATATACAATATATATATATATATATATATTGTATATCTTAAGTACAATACGATTCAACCCCTCTGATCACATTTCGTTGACCTTACGTATTTTGACATTCAGAGGACCGTGCATCGTGGTATATTCTTGTAATAAAAGCCATGGAGATGCACAATTTCTCAAATTTATTTGATAAAGTAATCTACATGTTCTGTTGACTGTCTGCTAGCAGACAGTCAACATAATTAGCATGACAAATACCTATTGTGTGTATACAGCGTTGAGATACTCCTGATGATGGACAGTGGACCTGTCCGAAACATGTGGAGTACTTTATCAAATAAATTTGAGAAATTGTGTATCTCGTTGGCTTTTATTACAAAGACATACGCATTTTATATTAATTCATTGTAGTATTACAACTATATGATAGTCCAGATTTTACATACAGCCACCAAGCTTAAACACTTCCATGTACTGTAATTATAACGTTTGACAGAGCGCACGGCATTTTATGGATTGTATTTTATCATTAACTATAACGATCACGTAAACATTTTTAATCTACTGATTTTATTGAGTTTGTAGTTTTAATGATTTTTATAACTTTAAGCATAGTAGATGGATGAGACTCCTTGAAGATGATGCGGATGCATCGAAACATGTAGCAGTACTTACGATATATATAAATATATATATATATATGTGTGTTTGTGTGTTGTGCATTTGTTGGTCTGAATAATAAACTGTACAAGATGCAGGGTAAATACATAACAAAAATTGTAGGTCTTCTTTGTGACGCATGGGCGTCTGTACCTTGGAAAGCTGCGTCTTCTTTGTTTACTGTGGTAACTGATAACGCCTGTTACACCACGAAACAGTACGGACCGATCCTTCCATGGAGCCTATTCTTGCATAAAGTGGTCGCAATATCTGAACATGTTACTGAATTCAGTATTACGTTTTACCAACCGATCCGATTGCAGCCACGTACTTTTATTTGAGATTTTCTCTGAACTGAATAAGAAATAGTGATCAAATGACGAGTTCAATAGCTTCCACTTCCACGAGAGAAGACAGCTGCATAAATGTTTATTCCTATTCTTTATGTTGAAGCTATAATGAGTCCGATAAATCATCGACACGACGTACAAGCAAGTTCTTTCGAAGTGTGAGTAGGAAAAATGTCTTCAGTTACTTTTGGTGCGGGCAACTAAACCAAATTCTTTTAATTGGCACTTGGTCCTAAATTTGAACGTAGTAATGGGGAAGACCGCGTCGTTTTCGGCGCCCACATCGCGGTTGGAAGTTATTTTATTGTCGGAACGTTAATAAACAACGCCGTATTATTTGTATAACAACATTTATAGGCTATATAACATGTGGAACGAGAATCACTGAATACACAACGCCACTAGCTGGAGTGCTGAATATGAGGGAACACACAGTGCCGGAATTTACCTTGGCAGAGGAAATGCTTTCCCAGCTGCCGGCGCTGCTCACATAACTCATATCGTGGTGTGGCACACCAATTTTTCATATGCAATCTAACGACAGCATCCGCTTTTGAGTTAAGCCAAACGTCAAACCAGAAAATAATTTATATTTTTGGAATTTTCCACATAAGAAATTGTAAATTTCTCTAGTGTAACATCTTAATCCGGAAGAGAGACAAAATACACAGATCTGAGACTGTATCTTAAGAAGTGCCTAGGATGTAAGAATTCGTGTTTTTGTACATATTAATCTCTTACAATTAATTGATAGTACTGAGTGTACTGGACTGCTTACCTCACTTAACTCATTTTATAGCAAATGTAGGTTTATGGCATCACTCTGTACCAATGAATGGATTTTCCTTGTGCAATGAATGTCTTGACACAGGAGACCATTCAGTCTTTATACGTATTAATCCTAATGTCCACCGTCAGTAATACCAACAGTGAGTTAAGTTCTGTGATGGAAAGGATATTTTCATTATTTCGATAGGTGTACTGAGATTGGTAGCAATCCCTGTACAGGCTTGGATAGGCCGCGAGGGTTCCAGGAGGTTGAGGCTCCCTATTTCAAGACAATCGACACGTGAAGGTGGTAAGGTTGTTGAGTCCTACGCACCGGCCTTCTTAACCCCTCCTCCTAAGGATGCGTGCCCCGTACTGAAATTAGGGGTTGATAGAAATCTTATAAAAGTACGCAACTTGGTCCATTATGACTGCAGAGTACGAAGTAAGTCTATGTTTCGTTATTGAACACTTGGAAACAGGCCTATGAAATTTTGTACGGAGATTATTGCGTATTATGCAAATAACTAGGCGTGTAGCCGTATGGCTCTGTGTAAGTCCGCACTGCAATAATGGGCGAATTTTTGTACAACTTGATGTGGACCTACTTCCACTGTATTCCTATAGTAAAACCAACCAGATGCAAAACATCTCAAATTTATTTTATTTTGGAACGACACTCTACATGTTTCGGACGGTCTCGCCGTCCATCATCAGGAGTTTAAGACTGTACACACAGCATCAGGTATATGTACAGTCTTAGACTCCTGATGATGGACGGAGAGACCGTCCGAAACATAGAGAGTGTCGTTCCAAAATAATAAAAAAAAAAAAAAATTGAAATGTGCATCTGGTTGCTTTTACTATAGAAATATATTAGATCCACGGTCCTACAAACGTCAGATCTACTTACATTGGTTGCTATCCCCATAATTCGTCCACAACGGAGGCCTAAAGCTAAACACGAAACCTCAGAGGGACCAAAGTGTCTCAGTATTACGGCGCTGACTCTCAACCCTTTACGTTACGGCAAACATTTGTCAAAAAAAACCTTAGTGATACCGCACTGTAAACTAACACGTTCTGTAAGATGTTACCATTATAGCTGGGTAACATTTAATATCACACTTATCACTAATGGAAGTTCTTATTTTAGAGATCTCACCCCTACCCCCATCTCCAGCCAACCACCAAGTCCCACCTCCTGCGAAACACGTTGGAAGGGAAGCATACAGGAAGGCAGAACTTACGCAAAGCCTAAGCACCCACCACCATCAGTGATGCGACCAAAGAATGAAAAACCTTATATTGTGTGAACAATTACGGGAACTATTCAGTGTTGTTTAAATCATTTTGTCTTTCTTAAAGCGATTTTTTTTTTATTTTGATATTTCGGGACATACCTGTGAAGAATACAAGCATTTGTTCGTAAATTACAACTTCGTCTGTACAACTTTCCTTTGTACCATTGTTACGGGCCAACTTCTCCCCCCTGCTTGCGTCATTTCCATGCCAATTCGACTGCATCCCTAACCACTCGACTTGCGGTATTTGATACGCAATTTAGCTGCTATTATGTGCGCTATTTTATGAAGGATCACGGACTTAAAAAGAAAAGAATTGCAGCAGTAATTATACAACGAATGAAGGAGTAAACGTTAGCTGTAGAGACCAAACCACCCCATTCTTTTGTGTTCTCCCTCTACTTCAGTCGCCCTTGTACCTTCTGCTTAGCGCATCATGTAAAATGTTCATAAATTCGTATCGTGTTGTTCCGTACATACAGCTAAGTGAAAGAACACCGGCAGAGTAGTGTCCGACGACTTGTGACGTCGCATCACATGCATCATAATGGTCGCAGTCAAACCGAATACACCTGGCGATAGAACTGGGTCCCTACGCAGCGGCGAAGAGAATCCTTGTACCTGGAGAAAAATCAGACATAGGTCGTGTAGGACGACATCCGTTCCATGATTTTTTGGGATATATATACCGACGCTTTCGGGGGACCGCGGTAGCACAGTGGTTAAGGTGCTGTGCTACAAATCGGTAGGTCGTTGGCTCGATCCCAGCTGGTGTCAGTGGATTTTTTTATTGACATAAAATCCTTCCAATCGCACTATGGCCTTGGGGTCGACTCAGCCTCTAACAGAAATGAGTACCAAGAATATTTCCTGGGGGTAAAAAGCGGTCGGTGTGTAAGGCTGACAACCTTACCACCATCCTATGACGTTGTCACGAAATCTGGGAGCCTTAAATTCCTTGAACCCCCTGGGTCTGTCCAGGCCTGTAATGGGACTGCTTTACCTTTTATATACCGAAGTTTTCAACTCCGTAGGTTAGGTAGCTTCGATATCAGAAGTGCTTGTAAAGAGGAAATAGAAAACGCGGAAGGACGCGATAATGGTGTCAGGGAACTACGGAAAACTGTGGCCAGGATATTGTTATAACTGGATTAGAAATTGGTAATAATTCAGGTCTGTTAATCACACGACCGTGGCGTCCTTTGTAGCCAATGGACGTGTTGCGGGTAACCTTTGCCGATTTAAGTTGTACTAAATTGAGTGAGTCTAAAGCTGAAACTACAGAAGGTTATATTGAGGTACTAGCTAAGAAGTAAAGAAATTGTCAGTTGTATTTGAGCTCAGTAATTTTTATATCTGCCAGCACGCTACAATTTTTTATTCCTGTTCTCGAAACATTTCAACCATCTCCGATTGCAGTCTCTTAAACCTGGAATTATGTATCTCCGATTGCAGTCTCTTAAACCTGGAGTTATGTATCTCCGATTGCAATCTCTTAAACCTGGAATTATGTATCTCCGATTGCAGTCTCTTAAACCTGGAATTATGTATCTCCGATTGCAGTCTCTTAAACCTGGAATTATGTATCTCCGATTGCAGTCTCTTAAACCTGGAATTATGTATCTCCGATTGCAGCCTCTTAAACCTGGAATTAT
>Ga0131853_10014681_pt1 | contig 14347 bp, 8 predicted proteins | sample TergutLab28metaG_FD_92764 | JGI IMG/M metagenome (GOLD analysis project Ga0131853, IMG submission 92764) | Labiotermes labralis P1 segment gut microbial communities from Petit-Saut dam, French Guiana - Lab288 P1 (version 2) (version 2) | ecosystem: Host-associated > Arthropoda: Insects >... | reverse complement strand
CAAAGAAACGATCGAGTTCCGGGAGAAGAACGACGAGAAGCGAGACGATTTCTTGCAACTGCTGATTGCTCTGAAGGAAGGGAAAGGTAAGTGAGTGCAGGTGTGTGCCATTTGCGATGCGTTCATCTTGTCATGCTCACAGTTGTGATCCCGTACCATATTCATGCTGTGAGCCTTTCAACACGGAGGCCCGGGTTTGATACTATGCCAACACATGTCGGATTTGTGGTGGACAAAGTGGCAGTAGTGAATTTTTTTTATCCGAATATTTCAATTCTTGCCAATCAGTACAGATGTGCGTCGCTTAACGACGGGGATACGTTCTGAGAAATGCGTCGTTTGGCGATATCGTCGTTGTGTGAACGTGTACTTATACAAACCTACATAGTATAGCCAACTACACACCTAGGCTATATGTTATAGCCTATTGCTCCTAGACTACAAACCTGTACAGCATGTTACTGTACTGAATACTGTAGGCAGTTGTAACACAGTGGCATTATAATATTATATAATAACACTATCATGTAATATTATAATATTATGGGACCACCGTCGTATATGCGGTCCGTCGTTGAACGAATCTTCGTTATGCGGCACATACCTGTATTATTCCTTCTGTGCTTCACGCAGTTGATTCATCTACCACCAACGCCATATAATCTTTGAAATTAATAATATCGTTAAGTAAAACACTCCTTTCTTTTAAAATAATTTTCTCTGGGCCTTTAATACTATTCATTCCTTGCATTATAAAAATTTTCTCTGAGACATTCAGACCCTGATTTTATTGTATCGCAAGTGTAATTTGCGTCAGAAGCAATTGTCATTCTTTCTAAGTTTCCCAGCCTCAAGGTTTCTACACTACTCAAAACCTAGCCTGTCCTTGGCCTACATCCTGAGGTATTTAAGTTCTGCTCACATTGTCAAAACAGATTTACTCCAGTTGTAGTAAGCTGCGGCTCCTCGGAACATCTTTCACGCGGCTGAATCCCCACACTTTCTAAATCCGTGATGGTGACTAAAATTTTGTTCATTGTTCTTAGTCTCAGATTAAAACTGTACATAACGATTCACAGGCTGCATCTGACGCCATCCTCAGGTGTACCGGGGAAGAGAGGATGTACTGTGGCTGGCGCATTAGGAGTCGTAAGCCAAACGCATATTCTGTGTTCGAAATTTGTGGGCATTTTACATTCAGATGGCGGACAGCATGCAATATTTCAGTCACGACGACCGTCAGAATAAATTAGAATTGAATTTCTGAATACATGTTTTTCGTCAGCGCACGAGAGTTAAATTGTAGGATAAAAATTCCACTTTTTTCGATGTTGCGAAAAATGCAAATACTTCCGGTATTTTTTTTTAAATTTATTTTCACTGGCCTGTTTTCATAACAGAATTGCAAAAGTATTTTATGACTGTTTAATTGTACAGTATGAGCCGGGATAGCTCAGTCGGTGTAGCGACTCGCTACGGGCTGAACGGCCCGGGGATCGGATCCCGGTGGGGATAAGATTTTCCGCACCCGTCCAGAACGGCCCTGGGACTCACCCAGCCTCCTATACGATGGTCACCGGGTCTTTCCCGGGGGTAAAGCAGCTGGGGCGTTGTGTTGACCACCCACCCCCATCTAGCGCCGCAGTTAAGGAAAGAGTAGAGCTATATCTGTACTCCCCCTCTGGGCCTTCGTGGCCTGTTCTAGGATGAACTTTGTTGTACAGTGGCTTATAATATTTCACGTTCAGCGACTTCGGGCGTAAGCATCAAGTTAGACGAATTCAGATTAAATATTAGACCGCACTTCTAATGTTGTTGTTCGACCGAAAGTGCACTGGGGCGTATTTCTGTTTTGTTTTGTTTCGTCACAAAAAGCTGTGTTCGAGTAATCAGGATTAATGCTTCGTATTTGAGAGGTACCGGGCTCCAACTTCGGTTCGGAGACCGGCCATCCTGACTTCAGTGTTTTTATCTCCAGGCATATGTGCAGATAACACCTCAAATCATGCAGCGACCTCGTTCTTACGCTTATTTTCCAGTTTTCAATCATCTTTAGTTTGCCGCCATGTAGCCTGAGATCTCCTGTAGAGCATGGTGAAATACATGGCAAATAAATAATGACATAAATATTTCTCTGTATCAGTATTGAAAAATCTCTTAGGAGATTAACATACACGTACCGTGGTTCACAGAAGTTCTGAAGAGGATGTTGTTCCGACACGTAGCAAGTACGTATTTAAAAAAAGCCTGTCGGGCTATCGCAGTCTGTATAGCGACTCGCTGCGGGCTGGACAGTCAGGGGATCGAATTCCGGCGGGGACGAGATTTCCCGCACCCGTCCAGAACGGCCTTGGGTCCCACCCAGCCTCCTATACAAGGGGTACCGGTCTTTCCCGGGTGTAAAGCGGCCGAGGCGTGGCGTTGACCACCCACTTCCATCTAGCGCCGAAGTTAAAGAAAGAGTAGAGCTATACCTCTACTCCCCGTCTGGTCCTTCGTGGCCTTTTCTAGGGTGAACTTTACCTTTAGCTTTACCGACCGGAATTTTAATTTTACAGGAAGGTTGCCTTTTCTTTTTCCTCACTCAGTAACAGTGGGGGTTTAAGAATAAAATTGCTTTAATGTGTATCCGATTTGAATCAACAGTCTTGCGTCTTTCTGTGAACACTTATGCCTGAAAAACTGAAGGTAGTTCCGTGAGCACTTTCAAACCAACTGGCCGCACCTATTACTGCACACAAATACAGCTACCATAAATCAATCACTGACAAATTTACGACAGCTCTACTGCATACTGGAGATGATGAAAAGTTGAAACGATTATCTTAGTAACTGACCAACTTAAAGCACAAATTCTTGTTTTGTAATACGTTTATTATATTCCTCTACATGTTTCGAACACTATTGTGCTTATCATCAGGAGGTCAAAATTGTATTATACAGCATCTGGTATCATCACTCTCTGTAGGTGGCCGTCCTGCGCACAGTCCTCTCCCAACCTGTGCACCGGACGGCCACCTACCTAGTGTGATGATACCAGATACTGTATAATACAATTTTGACCTCCTGATGATGAGCACAACAGTGCTCGAAACATGTAGAAGAAAACAAACTTATTATAAAACAAGAATTTGTGCATTAAGTTGGTCAGTTACTAAGATTATGCTGAGATGCACGGGCAGCAAAACGCCCAAAAAAAAAAAAAGCTGAAAGGGTTGGTTTATGCGATGGGCCAGTGAGGCCTGAAACGTGTAGTTTTCGTATTATAACATTATTGTGATTCTGTCGAATTTTGGGCATTTGTTGGTTTACATTAAAGGTATATAATTCTAAATAATTTTCAGTGCCCTTTCTTATCATCATCATCATCATCATCATCATCATCATCATTAGGTGGACAATAATACAAGCGAATTGAATTAGTGATGAAACTGAATGTCCAACTAGGTAAATCGTGGAGTTATTCAGGCACATGGGCTGTGACTTATGAGGGAGTCAATAAGATCCTTACATAGCCGGAGTTAGGTTGCTCTTGATTCCTGTATTTATATTTTGGGCTTAAGTTTTGTTGTTCTGAGTATTTCGTCTGTGACGTCGCCTCTTGGATGGAATGCTGATGTCTAAATATCACCCTCTAAATTTCCACGATTAACTCCTAGAAATTAAACAGATATAACTTTTATGTTTCACAGGAGGTAAACCTGGCTTGTCGATGGACCAAATAACTGCGCAAGTGATTGTCTTCTTCATGGGTGGTTTCGAGACCACTTCAGCCACCATAAGTTTTTGTTTGTACGAGCTGGCAAAGAACATGGACATCCAGAAGTGCCTGATGACTGAGATAGACAGAGTACTGGAAGAGTATGGCGGGGAAATCACGTACGACGGCGTCAAAGAGATGAAATACTTGGATCAAGTTGTATCAGGTGAAATACTGACTCTCCGTTTAAGGGATATGAATCTTTTAGAAAAAAACGATAAATCACTTCTGATCTAATAATACTGCGCTTCTGACATTTATGCTACGTTGCCATTAAGACGTTAATAATAGTTCCTTATTGAACCACTTAAGTTAAAGTAACTCAGTTTTGTTCTTTGTGGTGCTGACTCTAAGATAGTTCAGTGGCCGATTACAAAGTGGCAACATAATATATGACACTGATAATACTATCTTTATTACAGATAACATCATGAATATTATTATTCATTTATTTAAATGCTTGGGAACGCCAAAGAAGACGATTTCAGGCAAGCACGATAGATGAAACAAGGAACAAAAACAGGAATATTGTATCTTCCCAGCAAAACGGCCTGCGATGTGCTATCTCTGATGTATCATAAATTACAGTTAAGCAGTAATAAAAGCAGTGTCTAATGTAAAGTCTTATAAAGTCGAAGATATTTGCCTGAACTGCCAGATATTTGAAACGGTGTTCGAAAGAATGCTTATTGAAATTACGTAAATTTCACGGTAGAATTTTTTTCTAATTTACCTTTACAAACACTGCTGCCATCTGTGGACATTTACGACAATTCCCTCTGAAGGCTCCCCACAGCGCACGGTGCTACCATTCCCGCGCGCGCGCGCGTGTGTGTGTGTGTGTGTGTGTGTGTGTGCAGTACTTTCAAAATCAAACGTAGACTTCAAAGTAAGTGAACGCAATGTTACATTCGGCACGGAATCTCAAATTTTATTTCTCAATTTCCACCATAATGTGTAACGAAGGGAAATAAATTTAACTGTTCTAAAAGAATTCACCTCCGAGTTTCACAACCTGTCTGTAATAGCGAATTCACTTTATAAAATCAGTCAACGATATTAATGACCACTTTTCGTTCGGTGGGCTGAAAATGAAAGCGTTCATTCCCTACTATATGACACGTACACAATTTTCCTTATTAAACCACGCAAGGTAAAGATGAAAATAACGCATGCAATATTTTTGTTTGAATATTTAACAAGATGCTTATTTCACACACAAATAGAGCACTATTGAAGTCGCAGTGTAACTTTTTTTTTTGGGGGGGGGAGGGGGGGAATTTAAATGCAGAGAAGAGGAGAGATGATGGTCTCAGTCAGACAACTGAGGACGAGAGTCTAGGGCTGCGCGAAGTGGTATTTGGGAAAAGGGTTAGAACAGAATGCTCTTCCCCTTCATCACCACGTGCTCACACTGCAGTATTCACAGTCGCACTTGGATTTGTATTGTGGTATTTTGTGTTATAACACCGTGCAGCCTTGTAGGTAGATACAGACTTCTCAGAGGAACCTGCTGCTTCAGTCTCAAACTGAAATGAGGTGGCAGCAGGTTTCTTCGACATGGTGCCCATATACTGACTAAATGGTAAAAATAATCTAGAAAATCACAATTTAAATCTTCATGACGAACGAAAATCGCACTTGGGATTCTTGCGGACTGACCGGGAATAGAATTACCACGATCAGGGAAAAGGGGGAAACCATTTTAGGTGTTACAGAAGAGCATAAAGCTGAATTTATAGGTTTGCAATTTCGTAAAACTTGGAAGTTAACATGGGCTAAAAAAAAAAGTAATGAAACTATATCTGAATTCAGCCAAAGGGAGTGTAGATTATTATGAGTTAAAGAGCTCAAATGTTGATTTTTTTTAAAAAAGGGCGGATCCAAATTTTTATGTTTTTGTATATTTATAGAGGATAGCCTGATGGTGGCTTGTTTACAAAGCGGATATATGCTGCTAGATTGACTATAAACAAAGTTGTTTACTAATAAAATTGCGTTTGACTGCATAAAGTTTCCTTTTTATGCAGTAATCAAAATTGTTAAACTAAAGGAAGGGAATATCTGAAAAACAAAACTGATAAAGTTAAAACAACAAACTAAATTTACGTAGATTAATTGAAATGTAAATAAAGTTAAGCTTACGTACCTGTAATTAATTTGTGACTTATTAGAATGGTAGTCCACTTATACGTTCCGACAGTATTTGGAACTGATAAAAATATTGCTTCATTTAGTTATTAGATACAATGACACAAAGGGTGAAATGTGAACACCAGAAGTGCTAGCAGGATGTGTAATCAGGTTTTGCATGTGAAAACTACTGCTGAAATTTTAATATCTATAAATAGGCAGGTTAAGTTTTTGATCAGCTTCTGACAGATTTGGTCCAAGCAGGAGTTAGAATTTTACTTGCGATAACAGTAGAAGGAGCCTGTTTTTGTAGAACACCTTTCTACGAAATTTCGTTGAAACTAGGCCAAATATTCACATAAATTTTTCCCACATTTCATGATGTTTAATTTCATATGTAGAAAAATAATTACTGGGTAACCTCATCAGGCCGGCCCCCGTGGCCGTGCGGCCTAAGGCGAAGATCTGCGGCCGCTCGATGGCTGGGATTGCAGGTTCGAATCCTGTTGAGAGCATAGATGTTCGTCAGTTGTGTTTGTTGTGTACTGTGTAGGTAGTGGCGTCTGCTCCAACAGATCTTTCCTGTAGAGGATCCCTACCGTGTGCGTGCGTGCGTGCATCTGTGTGTATGTCTAAGTACATGTGATCTAGAAACCTCTATGGTGAAGGGGTCTAGGCCGGAGAGTTGGGCTGTTGCACCACAGAAAATTATCAGTCAAAATAACTACAGATCAAACATTTTGCATTACTTAAATACGAGACAGTGTGGCTATACAATGGAGTGTTGTTTCAGTTCTATATGGGCTTTAAGAAATTGTGGCTTATGAAAGCAGTACATTACACTTTTTTCGAGTTTGGTATTGATATGTCCCCTTCTGGGCCATCGTGGCCACTTTTAGTTCAAAATTTGCCTTTACCTTTACGAAACCTGTCATCCAGCCTGACTTAAAATCCTGGAATATGTCCTCAACGTCTGCGGGGACAGCACCTCCACTACATACACGTAGTTCTTAAGCCATTGTCTACTTGCTGCGCCTTATCATCATCCATGTCACCTCTGCAGGCAAAATGGTTTGATAATACAGTATAATAAAAATTTGTCAGATTCACTTATCAGTCAAAGTGAACATTTTGCTGAAAATAATACAGTTTTTTTCTCCATTGTTCAGAGACACTCCGCAAGTATCCGCCCTTAACTTTTCTAAGTCGCCTATGTAACAAGGACTACACGATCCCCGAGACAAACCTTGTCGTGGAAAAGGGCATTCATGTGGTGATTCCTGTTTTGGGGTTGCACAGAGATCCGAAGTACTTCCCGGATCCAGAAAAATTTGAACCAGAGAGATTCAGCGAAGAGGCAAAGAGAAACAGACCTAACTACGTGTACCTGCCTTTTGGTGAAGGTCAAAGGATTTGTATAGGTATGTATCTCATTTGACATTCAGAGGACCTTGCGTCGTGATATTATAAAAACCAACGAGATCCACTATTCTCAAATTTATTTTGGTATAGAATTCTACATTTTCGGACAGGTTTACTGTCCATCATCAGGAGTCTAGTACACAGGTTATGCTGACTGCTTGCTAGCAAGCAGTCAGCATAACCTGTATGACATATACATATTGCTGTGTGTACAGTACTAGACTCCTGATGATGGACAGTAAACCTGTCCGAAAATATAAGAGTTCTATACCAAAATAAATTTGAGAAATAGTGCATTTCGTTGGTTTTTATTATAAGAGTATGTATCTTAATTTTCAAATTTGTTTGGTCTCGTGTTTGAGAACGATGCAACAGTGTCATTGGATTGAATTAATCAAATACTGGGATGGATATTGAAAAAGTGTGGGAAATCTGACAACTGCGTAAGAATTCTTTAATGGAACGTCTCGATTGAAGGGACAAATCGTAATAGTGAGACGCAATTGATAAGGGTTGCTGAGGTGTGTCCTGAGGGAACCGCAGCCTTCAGCTGGTTCGGGATAGGTTCCTGTGGCAAGATTGTTTAAATTCAGTAATGATTTTTTAATTTACACACGCAAACTAATGCACTTATATATATTATTTAAGAAGTTTAAATTTTACATTAAAACACCTAAAACGCTCCTACATGTTTCGATCCTACGATCATCCTCAGGGAGCACATATTGTTCCTTGCTGAAGTCATATATATTAAAACGATCAGTGATTTACTTCGTTACATTAACTTTGGTGATGTAGCAGCATGTCGTGTGTTTGTATGTGCGTCGTATGCTGTGCAGAGTGAGACTGGCTGTGGATTATGTGGAAGGATTCGTGTTGTATGTGTAACGAAGTAAATCACTGTTTTAATATATATATATATATATATATATATATATATATAAGTGCATTAGTTGGTGTGTGTAAATTAAATAAATTTCAGAATGCACGGTGCAACGATAAAGATTCAGTAATGAATATTTCAGGTACCATAAAACCGGGAAACTTGTGGACCAACAAGCGCATATTACAACCTAAAGAAAAAAGTTGTCTCTTGGGCGTTACAGTTCTAAACCTGAAACTCATTTCAATAATAAAATTTCATTTTATACCTCACAGAAAACACCCTGTACCGACATTACAAATTACAGTCTAGCAATGTGCTTCAGGAAATCAAAAAAGCTACTTGTTTTGTGTATCATATGCATCACATGAATACTATACTTCAGACAGTTAAGATCAGTTTATTTATGGCTATGAAGGCATGCAAACAGTAAGTGGAAGGCCTTCCTGCAACCCTTACAGTCCACAATGACAAATTAACCTTCAGGTGACACTTTGTTTTCAGGGGAATTTCTAGACACAGACACCTTATGGGTGGTGTGTATTTTGTATCTGATGCTGGCAACTACTGTTACCGAAAATTAAGTTTCAGATGTAGACTCCAGTTGAAATGTGATGGCACACGGTGACGCACGGGAGGGGAAGTGAAGGGGAAGCTGGCGAATGGAGTGAGTAGCCAGTACCCTTCGCATTACCTCAGAACATGGTGTATCCAGCATTACTACCGCTGATGCACACACCTCGGCTGCCAGTAGTCGACTGAGCTGACGCCCCCGCTGATTTAAATGGAATAATCCGTTTCGCCGAAAGACGAAATCTGATTTCTGCGTGTGTGTCATCACATTTCAACTGGCCTCTAACAATTTTGTTTGAAAAGTCAGCTGTTGCCATGAACATTGCGGTTGAGAGGACTATACACTAATCAGTCAGTTACTACAGCGAGAATAATAAATACAAGCCTACAACCCATTTGTGATACAAAGGGGCACTTGAGCGTTTCGGAAGTTTAATAACCTCATACAACAAGAGCGATTTGGAAAAGAGTAAAAGTATTTGTACATTTTAAGTAGAATGACTTCCTGAGAGTTTGGTGTAATAATGCTTATTTCGCACGATCTAAACTACAAAAAGTATGGGTTCAACAAGTGGTAAAATATTATGAAGAGGTACAGGCATTAGTAAAAGAGGGAAGAAAGTTAGTGGCGTGAACATTTTTGAGATATTTTGGTACTCCGGGATGTATAAAGGAAGTAGGTACTAAAATGCATGAGGGAAATAATAGACCGAATTCAGTATGGAATTTTAATACAATAGGGTAAAAAATGATAGGACTGATGAACTGCTATGACGAAGAGTTTGCAGGTAGTATTGACAAGAAGCTGTTTGTTTCAGACACTACGAGAAATATTAATTATCAGACACTGATAAGTAAGTACCTCCCAGCACCAAAACAGAAAAATGACTGTTCTAGTGAGAAACTTCAAGTTGTTCATGACAAAGATATTGTCTTGAAACGACAGATTAATAATCCAATCTCTCGGAGGACACTTGCTTTTCATTTAGAGTCGTGTGATCATTTTATTTTGTTTAATTTTCAAGAATTGGTTGGTTCTTGGGCCACTTAAGAACGGAGTTGTAAACGCTGCTGGTGGTAGAGGTTTAGATGAAACATGCTGGATTTGAGTGTTAAAAGGAGAAATTAATATTTTATGACACTTAAATTTAGCAATATCTTCAATGAAGTTCAGCTTTGAAATCTGAGCAGCTACAAATGAGTCAGGAAGAGTTGTGTGTATGATATGTATATAAGTTTGAGGAAGATGCTAAAAGTGCGATGAATATGGAATATTCAGAAATATAGACATGTGTAACAAGTACACAGTTCTCAGGAAGTCTCGTGTATCACGAGAAGTTGGAAGTAGACAAGCCGTTATATGTCTGTTGTAAAGACTTAACCATAATTGATATAGGCCTAACTGCAGAGTATTTGGAAAGCCTTTAGGAAATCACTATACTCTAATTGTAATTATAGTTTGAAGGAAAATTACTGGAATATACCTGTTTTGTATTTCAGGAAGGAATTTTGGCCTCATGCAAACCAAGGTGGGACTCATCTGTCTGCTGTCAAAATACAAATTCCAAACTTGCGAGAAAACGCCCGATTCACTGAAAATAGATCCAACAAAATTTATCATGGCCCCTATCGAAGGTGTGTGGCTTAAAGTCACTCACAGAGATTGTTTAGATTGTTAGCTCTTGTACGCACATGCGCCGCTAAATCATACAATTGTTGATTATATGGAAGTTTTCTTCCATTGAATCAAATATGTTAAAGTTGTACATGCATTCCATGTTGTTTGATTAAGTTTTGGTTTATTTAATAACATTTTTCATTTGTTTTATGGTGTAAAGCCGAGTAACAGAACGATTTGACCAAAACAAATTTGAAAGGATGTGAGGGAAAGAGTTGTGCTTCGTTTTAAGACACTTTTCAACTACTTGCGTCTGTAGTTGTGTGTAGAGCTACGCCACCCATATCTGAGACAATAAATTCGACATTTAACTCCCTGTAGGCAGGCGTTGTAATAATATGATATATACCACGGGTCCCCGGCCTTTCTGTGACAAAGGACCGCACCCATTACTGCCGACTGGTTCGTGGGATGCACATGTAAATATAACAGTAAATGGTGTACTTAACCACCTAAATTATTGAGTAAATTTTGTAGTATATACACAATTTACAATTTACGTTCTGAAATCCACGAATATTGTTTGAAATGAGGAAGAACTACGATCATAGTGGAAGGAGTCTTTTCGATTTACCTACTTACATAAAAATGATAAAATGTGTTTAGCAATAATCTAGGTATGTCATTATTTACATACAAAGCTTTATCCGATATTCTGTGAGAGTTTTCCCCCTGTGCGGAAGAAATTGTTATGGATTGTCGCTTTAGATTCTGTCGGGACAATTGAAATAACGATACATGTTCTGCATTCGTCAAACACTTGTGAAAAAGTTAGAAAAAATTGGGGGCAGTGAATCTTATGTATAGACTTACAGAAGGCCTATGATTCGGTTCGGAGAAGTCTAGTGTGCCTATGAAAAGCTTGAGTTAACTGCAACATGTTTATTAATAATCTCTTTGTTATTTAATTATTTAATTTTACATTCTTTTTTAAAATGATAGTCACATTTTATATCAAGGAAACGCTAACATTTAAATGTCCATCCCCATCAATAAAATGTCCGAATAGCCACAAATTTGTCTGATATGTTGCTTATGCAAAATGGTTTAAGAAGTAGATACTTTATCTCCATTGCTCTTCAACTTTGCATTAGAATAGGCCATCAAGAAACTTCAGGCAGACCAGGAGGCTTGTAACTGCATGGCACACTTCAGCTTCGCCGATGGTATTAGTTTATAAGAAGAAAAATTACACTGTGCTCCATGGAGTTATTTAGCAACTGTTTGATGTAGTAGTTTAGAATGTTGTTGGTTTTCTTTTTGCAGGTTAAGATCATATATTGTTTATTTTCGTTGTGCGGAATTCCCGCAGTTTTTCCGTTAACAAATATGGTCTGCTCGCTGAAAATGCGTCTGTCCCATATTATATTGCGCTATAATGGGCTGACCAAGTAATAACCAACAATATTTTTAAGTCTCTTTCATATTTCCACGGCATGTATTGCGTAAGGTAGAGTGACCAATATCTAATCTTTTTGTTTCATTTGTTTGGTACCAAGTAATTCTGCTGCATTTGTGTTGGTACGAGGAGGTTGATTTTGTTTGGCTGAATTGTTTACTTACAGAAAATTGGACATTTTATTTTGACAACGTTTTCATCGATGAATACATAAGGGGGGAAGGAGTGTTTACTGAATGTTACACGGTAGTCGTTTAGTAAATTACCACTTGTGACAGACAGGCGTAATTTGGATGATATTAGAATGGGTGTGTGAAGGACTACGATGTGAAGGTGAGGACTCAATTCATCTGGTTCAAAACAGGGTCTAGTTTAGAGAGATTTTGAAATTTCGAATTTTATAAAAAAGTGCATAAATTCTTGTTAAATTGGCGACTAGTTCTTTATCAAGAAGGAACACGTTGCCTGGAGTTAGGTCGGAATTGTTCACGAGCTAACATCACAGGAACCAGGTAGGTGCGTCGAGTTGTGCACTAAAATGTGCTCTGTCTTTGTTCTTTCTTTGAGACGCCCAATGCAGGGGAAAATATTTTTTTTAGAACAACACAAATGCGAACATAACACACAACGCACGCCAATTATTTTGTTACTCTTTCTTCTTCTCTTCTTGTTCGTCTTCCAACATATTCTCCAAGAGATCTATCCTTTATAGAAATTCAGCTCTTTAATGTATGTTAATCTGTCACAGTAATCTTCAGTGTTTGCTTCAATTTAGAATATCCCAATGTTCTGTCTCACCTACTATCCCCCCTCCCCCCATGGCGCAAGAGCCTCTAGTGGACCAGAGCCTCCTCATTATCGATTCACGGTCACACTCAGCCACAACACAGTCGATAGGACTCTTCTGGAAGAGTGATCAATCCGACGCAGAGACCTCTACCTTACAACACACAAAACGTACGAGAGTCAGGCATCCATATCCCCGTGGGGATTCGAATCCGTAATCTCAGAAATCTAGCGACCACAAACCTATGTCTTAGACTGCGCGACCACCGAGTTCGGCACCCACAGACTCACAGCTTTTCGTATTTCCAGAGAGAAATATTTTAGAATTCTCTAATAAAACGCATTTCTGCAACTTCGATCTTATCGCTGGATTTTCCTTTTGTCAATCAATAACCTTTACATCGGGACAGAAGCTTTGGAAGGGACATTAATTAATAGTAATATCATCATCATCATCATAAACATCAAGGATTGAGCCCTTTGATCCGTTCTGTTTCCAGTGTTACAACTGCTCGCGCCAACGCTTCTTCGGTCTTCCAATTGTTCCCCTTCCTTGTGGTCTGTAGTGGTATGATTTCAAAGGGATTCGGTTTTTTGGTATTCTTTGCAAGTGTAGAAGCCAGTTACGTCTGTATTCAACATTAATTAAGATAGGTTAATAAGAACGGGTTTTCGGCACGAGTCATGTATTTTGGGTACTGGTGCCTAATAGAATTAGAATTAGTATCCATTAGTGTCACTTTCTTTGCATTCCAGTCTGTTATTTGTTTGTGGCTTGTTTCCAGACAGTATTCTTGTTTTCGTCCAGGGCTGAAAAAAATACCACCATACATTAGAATAATTTATTTTGCTCCCTGTGGGCCTATTCGAAGTATTGTGCCTCTTGCGCACACGCAGTACCGTGAAGTTTATAATAATCACTGCCATTGGTTTCTCCACCCCTGCTGTGAAGGACTGGTAGCTGCAACAGGTAGCTTTAAAATGGTGTGTTATATTTTGGGTGTTACGTTAGGAGTTATCAGTGGGAGGGGACCGGTCGTGTTTCAAAAGACAAGTCAAAATGTTCGCAGTAAAGAAAGTTTTATGACCGCGGTGAGGTGCAATTAAGAAACTGACGAATCTCCAGCGCAATAAAACTCGGGACTTGAGGCCAGCCACCAAAGAGAAGTACCGCCTGCCGAAGTCACTGGACAGTGCTCCTGTTTATGACCGCCAGCAATAAAACAATAATTCGGATAAGAGACGGGACGCAACTGCTCAACTGGACGTAGATATTACACGTGTAGCCTATTACATTCTGCCTTAAACTTTTACGACAGCTTTATGTAGCAAGGAATGTTACATCGAGACAGCAAAGATGGTATGGCAGACCTAGTGACATGTGAGGGTACTATAGTTTTCTTGAACCCCAGAATAAAATAAATAATCCGTGGACCGGATGACCAGCTTATGCTGTTCTCCTCAGCAAAATATTTAAGACACGTAAAACTTACAGCAGCAATTGCAGCAAAAGCAACAGTGTTATTATTATTATTATTATTAGTAGTAGTAGTAGTAGTAGTGGTGGTGGTTGTGGTGGTGGTTGTGGTGGTGGTGGTGGTAGTAATAGTAGTAGTAGTAGTGGTGGTGGTGGTGGTGGTGGTGGTATTAGTAGTAGTAGTGGTGTTGGTAGTAGTAGTAGTAGTGGTGGTGGTGGTGGTGGTGGTAATAGTT
>Ga0131853_10014680_pt1 | contig 14347 bp, 5 predicted proteins | sample TergutLab28metaG_FD_92764 | JGI IMG/M metagenome (GOLD analysis project Ga0131853, IMG submission 92764) | Labiotermes labralis P1 segment gut microbial communities from Petit-Saut dam, French Guiana - Lab288 P1 (version 2) (version 2) | ecosystem: Host-associated > Arthropoda: Insects >... | reverse complement strand
CTCGAAACATGTAGAGAATGAATGACGACTACCCATGAAAATAAAGGATAGTCCACAAGTGACATCGTGTTGGTTATTTTTTGAAACAATTACAATGATGCACGGAACAATGAATGTAAAAAAAAATACATCAAACATCGTGTATTGACGGTGCATAATATATTATACAAGTTAGATAATACACAACGGGATGGCCTCTCTCAGACCAGAGTTAAAACTACTCGATTTACTCTTTTGAAACACAAAGATACAAAAATATTTTGCTTGTGTTTTTTATGTTACTGCTAAGTCTGCCTTCAAATTTTCCATGTTCAATCGTTTCCCTAATTATAAAATTTTCCTGGCGCTGTCGTCTATTTTATTTTTGTTATTCCAAATGTTACAGTAAAATTTCAAACAAAAATTTTTGTGTTAATAAAATCTGAACAAAATTAGTGGAACTCGACCAAGGAAAATTCATATAAATTTTGTTAATCACATCGTATATCCCTTCCAGAGTTATGAAATAGTGAAAGCTGATAAAGAGTAAACCGAGAGGAGATAGTATTCAGGAAGTTAATTGAAAAAAGGAGAAACTTGTGTTAAGTTCCTGCAGTTTATTTGGTTAAAACTAATTCTGTTTTTCATACATGCTATTCGACTCTACATAAATTGTGAAGAAGCAACTAAATTTTTTATAAAGGTTTTATCATGTCGAACTCTGTGATGAAGAATAAAGTATTATAAGTAAGAGAGAGAGAGAGAGAGAGAGAGACAGGATCTTCAGAAGTATTGTGCGAAACTCCCACAGTCCAGGAAAAGCTTCGTGAAATATTATCAATTTATATATATGTGTCTGAAGTTTCAAAATGAGTGACACTGCTAAACCTTCTCTCATGTCTCCAATACACCCCAGATGGCACTATAGTCTATAAAAGGTCGTTCAGTTAGCCCCGGTATTTACACAACTGATTAAGAAGGTGTTGCCTACAGATGTATTATTACTTGCGTGTCTCTATTAGCTGTTCTCATTCACTATTCATCCCTGCAGGCTCAGGAACCCCTCAGGCTCCAACCACATGCCCCACACATGATATTAACCCAATAGCTAGTTGTCAGAATGAACAGAAGGCGAGGTTCAGTGGCTGAGACATGTCTTTCAGGGATATCCAGTTCGAGGGGGAGGTGAACACTGGAAATTGTAACACGTGCTTCTCGCGTTTTGTAGGTCTGCAGATCCTGTTATAAAAGTCTAAATGCCGATCCATCTACCTCCACGGAGCAATTATTTTCTTAAGTAGAAAAGAGTTCCTCAGATAGTCAAGAAATTGCCTTCATTTTATGGAACCTCTAGATTCATTACAAGAACTCTCCACTTTTCCGTGTCCTGAGCAATGTGAATCCAGTTTGCTCTCTCCCATCGTATTTTAAAGATCCTCTTAATATTATTTTCCCTTCTGCATCTAGGTCTTGGAGGTGTCTTTTTCTTTACATTTTCGCAGCACATTTCTCCACATGCGTGGTGCGTGCCATGCCCATCTCACATTTGATTTTGTCACCCGAATAGTACGACGTATTTGGTGAGTAAAACTCATGAAGGTCTTCATTAAGCAATCTTCTCCAGTCTCCTGTTACCTGGGTTCTCTTAGTGTCAAGTACCTTACTCAGCACCCTATTCTCAAACAATCGAAGCCTGTTCTTCCAAAAGGCCAATTTTCAAACCCACATCAAACAACAAGAATCTTGTAGTTTTGTATATTTGAATTTTTATATTCATAGACAGCAAACGGGAAGATAAAATACTTTGGACTAATATATATATAGCAGGAATTGCCCGAATTTATGCTCTTCATTTCTACATGCAGCTATTTAGTTTGCAATTGTCTTTCCCAAACGCCTTAACTCTGACACATTTTCAAAGCCACGAATAATACGTAAATGCTACGAATAAGATTTTAAAGTTTTGGGGGGGGGGGATGGGGAGTTTACCATCCTCTTCATTGTTTGATACCATAGTACATACAACCTGAATTGTAAATACAAGTGTTGTTTCATTCATGAAGCCCAGAGGGTTTGCATATTGTATAGTGTTGCATATATTTAGCACGATCATATTACAAGGCTTGTCTTTATGTGTCTTCAGTTTCTTGCCTATTAGGAGATCGTTATTATGCATTACGCCTGGCGTAAATACCTATTCGATCAGCGCTTATTGAGAAATCGAGATTTGCCGGTTTAAATGCATAAGTTACGCTGTACACTAGCTACCGCGACTGCTGAAGCTGGCATTGATCAAAAGGAACGTCAGCTAGATTATACGTCAGCTAGTTTATACGTCAGTTAGTTTATACGTCAGCTAGTTTATACGTCAACTAGTTTATAAGTCAGCTAGTTTATACGTCAGCTAGTTTATACGTCAGCTACTTTATACGTAAGCTACTTTATACGTCAGCTACTTTATACGTCAGTTAGTTTATTCGTCAGATAGTTTATTCGTCAGCTAGTTTATACGTCAGCTAGTTTATTCGTCAGCTAGTCTATACGTCAGCTAGTTTATACGTCAGCTAGTTTATACGCCAGTTTGTTTATACGTCAGCTAGTTTATACGTCAGTTACTTTATACGTCAGCTAGTTTATACGTCAGTTAGTTTATACGTCAGCTAGTTTATACGTCAGCTAGTTTATAACTATATATACAGTGTTACTGACGATAGGGTAATGCAAGGAGACGGTGAATCCCTTCCTTACCGAAGAACTGTAAGTTGGAGACCAACCGACCCATTGCACAATTTTTTCCCTCGCTTTTAATAAAGTAAAGCAGTCAAAATGTGGTGTGTACCAGGCCTCTTCACCATTGTAGGGCTCCAACATTAAGCTGTAGTTTCCCTTTGTTGGCCACTACGTTTCCTCACAGGATTCCTTGTTTTCTGGGGTCTGTCTGTCATTTGGCTTTTCGAAGAACGCGCCGAGTTTTGGAAATCGGTTCTGGCCCCGTCCTCAGGTTAAAAGCTCTTCTTCTGTCTGGGAGTGTAGAGGAAGGAAATTTCTAGTATTCAGTAAACATGTGTGCAATGTGCACTTGCCGTCGTCAAAAGCCATAAGTTGAATAACTTTTCCTATATCTTTTATTTGGGACTAAAGTAGATTTCAGGTAGGCGTTTTGAAGCCCTTGACAGATGGGCGAATTTTACATCGATTTCCAGTATTTGTCCTGTTCCAAGGTCAGCAGGGTACGTTTTTAATTATCGGTCGACAAGGCGGCTGTACTCGCTAGCACTGTTTGTGGTTTCCCCTCAGCCTTTCCAACAAACCCCGGAAACAGAAACAGTGCATTAATAGGCCTGAATATTTGTCACGGTATTATTCTCAAACCATCTCCCATAATCATACCGATGTAGCTTATTCCGTACTGCATCAGCGAAGCAGTGACGGCAACATTGTTAAATAAGTCAAGAGACGTGTTTCAGATTTCTTATTTCTTGCTACATAAATTAAGTGTTTAATACAACTTTGATAAATAAACCAAGAAACATGTTCCGAATCTCGCATTCATTTTTACTTTAACCAAATAGTTAATACAGCGTTGATACATACAGGAAGAAATGTGCTTGAAAGCCCTGTACGCCATTTGAAAGACGTACATTGTCAGAGAGAAGCGTTGCATTTTACTTAAAGTGGACGGCCCTGGTTTGAATCTCTATAGGTGCTGTAAGAAAGAGAATGTAGCATGAATGTGCACTGTATGTAGGCAGGGCTGTAAGCATTAGTGTATTGCCAAAGAGGGACCACCTGCTACCCAGCCTGTAGTGAAAAGGGAGCGCTGGTATCGTGTCACGAAATTTGTTGAGCGCAATTTGAACACAGCATCGATTAACTGTGACGAGGAAGGAATTGCTGCTGTGCTGGTTACACGGTTTCGATGTATGTCCTTCTGAACTGCCTTTTGGAAATATTGTACTTAACCTTTATTAACGTGTGTTTGCTTGTTTCGTTTTGTTCACTTATTATTTTTTTTTTCCTTTTAGTTACTTCTTTCCCTTACATAGACTATAAAATTAAAGGCAGTGTCTATTGCTCCAATAGAATTCACAAACATTTCAAAAGCTTTTCTGTCCTTTAAGACACTTCATGTTATTAGTTTTACAAGGAGACAAAAATTGTCCTCGTGTCCTACAAACATTGTTTGTACCGGGGTGGTGATAATTCCTTAGCCCGACCAAGAAGGAAACAAGCTCGGAAGCATATCAGGGACGCGCGCGATTTCAACAACATCGAGACGCGAGCTGTCATCAATTTTTTTTTTCGTAAAGGCAAGGCGCCGAAGGAAATTCACGCCATTCTGACAGAAACATTGACTTGTTTCCTTCCTGGTCGGGCTAAGGACTTATCAGCACCCCTGTATATACATAAATCAGGCTGTTAGCTGAGCTGAATTCACTCAGCATCGGGTCTAACTTTGTTTTTTGTGCTTAAACATTTCTTGTAATCGTGTGGGATTATAGGATGAATATTTGAAGATAAATTTGTCAGCGTGAGGCATTTGAAAAAATCACAACATACTCTTTATTCATAAGCTTTCAAATACTGGTCTTTGTTCTTGCATTGCCACTCTACTTATTCATCCATTCATTCGTTCATTCATTCATTTATTCTTTCTTTCATTCTTTCTTTCTTCTCTACTTTCTTTATTTCTTACTTACTTAATTCCCAATCCTGTGTTTTGTTCAGTCGTGCAGATCAGTTGTACTTACGCATTTATTATTTTTTTATTCTAAGTCGCTGTTTGTAAATGCGACTCTGTGTCACTAATAGTTGGAAGATTTCCTTGTAAAGGATACGAATGTGTTTCTTTACTTGAGAGAATAAAATGAAGAATAAGCTCAGTTATCAGAGCCGGTTGTCTGGTCGAAATTTGAAGGTGGGGCTTCTCGAACACGTAGGACGATAGTTATTCCAAGATGGTGAATTTCTGCGGTGCCTTCCCCAGCGAATAAGGGTCTGATTTTCAACCTGCTAACTGAGGAAGGGTAAGAGCTAAAACACGAACACCGTCATCTTACAGAAACATCATACTGCGAAGTTTTGTGTGTTTATTTTTAATTTTCCTGCATCTTTAAATATTTATTTACTAGAACGAACCAGTTAGGTCTAATAAGTTCCAAATGAACAGGAGACTAAACTGCAGGTACAATTAGAGTGCTTTAGCTATTCACTGAGTCGCAACGCTAGCAGAGGAGTTGTGGTTGTCATTTGTCTCATTAGAATAGCGTCACAGAGCTAATTGTCTTGCTGTAGTTTACACAAAGACTGCCAGTCACTTTCATTAAGGCGAATTAGACAGCTTTACGAATGAACTACCTTCCAACTATTAAGAATTTTATAAAACATCCTTTATTATCAAATTTATAATTAATTAATTAATTGATTTTTCGAAACAGACAAGGAACTGCAGAAGCAGAAACTACTCTAATTTACTTCACAACACAAGCGCTCAATCTTTACGCCATATTTTTAGGACGTTACTACTTTATGAACGCTCTTCAGGACAAAAACGTGTAAATCAACCGTGTTCTCCTTCTCAGGGCTGTTTAAAGAAATAATCTATGCCTCAGTCACTACAGCGATTTGGCTGCATGCTTAAATGCATATTTCTGTGTATATTGACCACGTAAGAACACTACTCAAAGTATTTTTTCTTGTGGCGCAACAGCCCTACTTGGGCCCAAGACGCCCCATAATTGAGGTTTCGAGATCACAAACAGACACACCACAATCGGGAAGACTCCTCTGGAGGAGGAATCGGCCCAGAAATTAATTGTATATTAAACGCTTCATTATCCCTACACACTAATTCCAAATCAACATCTCTATATTAATTAGGTGGGCCGGATAGCGTAGTCGGTATAGCGACTGGCTAGGCTGGACGGTCCGGGGATCGAATCCCGGTGGAGGCGAGATTTTCTGCACCTGTCCAAACTGGCCCTGGGGTCCACCCAGCCTCCTGTACAATGGGTACCGGGTCTTTCCGGAGGGTAAAAAGCGGCCGGGGCGTGACGCTGACCCCTCATCCCCTTCTAGTGCCGTGGTAAAGAAAGAGTAGAGTTGTACCTCTACTCCCCCTATGGACCGTACGGTCTGTACAGAGCCTCAGTGCCTGTACAAGGGTGCACTTTACTTTTTTTACTTTATATTAATAAGAGTCACGGTGAAGTTTCAAAGTAATTCTTATTAAAATAGAGACATGAAAGCACTCAATATTCTGCATTTGTAATCCGACAATGATGCACATTGAACTGTCTTCCCTTCATAACGTATTTTTTAATTCTTGTCCTCACGACACACGAGTCGACAAACCGGTGTTTCCTTTAAGTTAAGAGGAAGCTTGTTATTAAAAGGATTGGAGAATAATTTGATGAAACGTCACGTATCCGCATTCTGCTTCCGGGATATTACGATTTCAGGAACAAATAAAACAATAAACCTTGGATCCGAGTTCAGTACAAAGAGTGATAATTATTTGTTAGTCTCTTATATTGCACTAAATTTTAAGCGTCAGTTCAGTGGTTGAAGCCCATTCTTTTAAATTTTCTCATCATTTTTGACGCGTTCGCAAAATTGCAAAAAACGACTGTTAGCTTCATCATGCCTGACACACCCCCCCCCCGCCCGTCCGTCCGTCCATCTGTCCACTCGTCTCGCACTGAATGGATGGATTTTCATGAATTTCGATATTAGAGTATTTTTCGATATTTGTCACGAAGATTCTAGTTCCATTAAAACTGGACAAGAATAACGTGCTGACCAATATACGTTTTTTTAAAATCATATCTCGCTCAGTTCTTCTTAGAATGAGAAATGTTTCAAACAAATGTTACAGAGAAAATCAAAACACATTTTATGTTCAATAACTTTTTTTCCCCCCGAAAATCGTGCCGTTTGTGAGACAATGTTGAAAAATATTGTAAAGTTGGCAGACCACAGAAGACAATATGGTGCATGCGCGTTGCACGCATGATACCTGAGGCTACAAACACACTTTCAGAATATGTAACAATTATTGCTTTTCTACTGCAACAATGGTTTCACGAACGCACCTCAGTGTTACGTCATACGTACATTGAGTGTCTTGCTAAAATTTTTCACCCAACATGCACGTTCATATGTAGTCCATTATACATGTAATTAGAAACATTAAGTTGATGTGCAATATAAGAAACTAATGATTTAAATATGTTGTTAGAGTGTATATTCAAAAACTTACATGATTTATGGGTGAGTAGTTTAGCTAATTTTTTTTATTTGCAAATTCTCATTACAGCTTCTTTTAACTTAGGGATCGTAATGGACCGAAACAGACCACAATGAAACTCTTCTACAAAGGAGCTGTCTATACGAGTTTTCCCAAAATCTTTTGCTCGCGGAAATCTTTTGGCTTCGAAGAATAACCACAGATCCTCACATCCTTGCTTTCTTAAATATACAGTGTCCGGATATAGGTATCCAGAATTAAAAATTTTTATGTCAGAACTGATTTCAGATAGCTACGAATACACACCAGTAGCATACTTAACAATGCGTTGCATGATTTGACCTTAATTAACATGATTTCGCTCGCTTCGTTTATACAGGGAGTTTCTTAGATATTCTAACGTTCGTATAAAAATCGCCAGTTAAAAAAGTTTCGGTTTTACAGGGTGAGTATAAAGTCTTTCCCTGATTACGAACTTTACGTTGCACCTCAGTTAGAAGAGTTTCAGCCGTGGATAATTTTCCAACAAGATGGTGCACCTCCACTCTGGGGTTCACATGTTCGTCGGTTTTTGGATGCGACATTTCCAAACAGGTGGATTGGGAGAGATGATCCGACATCCTGGCCACCACAATCGCCGGATATCACCCCCCCCCCTTCTTGACTTCTTTTTTTTGGGGGGTATGTTAAGGACAAAGTGTTTTCGACACCAGTTCCAGATATTACAAATTGGAAGGCAAGAATAACAGACGCTTTGCTACAATAACTGAAGACATGTTGGAGAACACGTGGAGAGAAATTGATTATCGATTAGACGTTCTCCGTGCAACAAAAGGGGCACATGTTGAAGTGTACTGGTGTGTTGTAAAAAAACTTCTTGAGTTACATTAAAAATATATGTTTGTATTCCACGTACAGTAGATTTATTGCAATGAACGTTTGTAATCAGGGAAAGACTTTATGCTGACCCTGTATTTTTAACAAAAATTTTTTCTCTAACTGAAAAACAAGTAAAATTCAAAGCAGCCATTTCAGAAATGGATCCACGGATGCCCTGGAAATTAGTCGCTGATCCTTAGGGATCCACGAAACACACTTCGGAAACATCGGTCTAGACTAATGTTTTCTGAAATGTGACACGGTGCAGTCTGAGTAACTTGCCAGCCTTTCGGAATAACTTCTTCCCCCTTCATACCGTTAGGCTACTGATTTTATTTCATGCAATGAACATGAAGATATGTGTAAGTCATCTCTTTGCGCCCAGCATTTGTAGGAATGATTTATTTTTTTCTCCCAAAATCCGCCCCCTCCCTCCCCTCCATTTCGCATTCAATCAATGCTAAAGAAAAGCGGAACATTGGTATGTGGAATAGAACGCTGGTTAAAGCCGTGTTTGAACAAATTTAATGAAGCTTAACTAGCAAGTTAACAAGGTTTTTATCCGACTTTTTTTTTTGTTGCGGAAACTTGACCGAGAGGAACAGGGGGATGACGATAGAACTGGGGTTTGTGTACTGGTAGGAGGAGAGGGGGCGAAATCTAGCTGATTTTTACGGGAGTGGAGCGCAGCAAGAATTACAATGTTTCGTGCTTAGAGAAATTGAACAAATCCTGAGGTATACGTTCTGTAAATAACAAGTAACATCCACAGACCAAAAGTGAGAATGTCTTCATTAATTGTAAATCGTTTAGGTGTTTGTGCGTTGTTTGAAGCAAGTCGCAGAGTATTACTGTGTATCTGTAAATGACAAACGATGATACCCACAAAGACAGAAATTTTGCGTATTATGGATATGTTAAATATGCGTGCTTAAAACTAGTTCGCTTCTCAACTTTGTTCGTGAAAGGAAATTAGAATGACTAATTCAGATTTTATTGAAAGGGCGTAGAACAAATTACACAAGGACTCAGTTGTGGTTAACAGTCTTGAGGGGAAAAAAGAACTTTATCAGTCCAGAAATGGCCAGCAAGCACCTCCGAAATTTCTGTAACTAATTACCTACTGAAATGGCGTCATATGTGAAAGGATTTTAATTTTCAACGAGGGTGTGAGAACCTAAAATAATATTTACGTTTATTTCCATTAGACATGTAAATCCTGATTTGTTCAGTGTATAGCCCCTCACGTAGAGAAGACATGTTAAGTCACACAACAACAACAACAACAACTACTACTACTACTACTACTACTACCACCACCACCACCACAACCACCATTATTATTATTATTATCATTATCATCATCATCATAATCATTACATCATTACCCTTATCACTCTTTAAATTATATATTTAATTATTTGCGTCCTGACTCAACGGCGTATTTGCCAATTAAAAAATACTAATACTACTAGTACAAGTATCAACTCTAATAGTGATAATAATAATATAAAATAATAAGATTGTTAATCCTTTTTAATTTTTTTATGTTGACAAGGGAAACAATCATAACACGGGCGAAGAAAGGTTATTCTGCTAATTCTGAATAAAAACAGAAGACTGCTACAAAGCGTAGTGTTCCAGCGTATTACGGTGAATATAAGTGCTGATGCTGACAATGAGCAGGATACTGTTGTTGCTGCTGCTGTTGTTACTGCAGTTGCTGCTACTACTGCTGCTGCTGCTGCTTCTGATGATGATGATGATGACGACGACGACAACGACGCTGACGAAAACGACGTCAACGACAAAGCAACAACACAGACTACATCAATATTTGTAATTCAGTTTGGTTTCTTATTTATTTGCGTGCTGGTAAACAGCCTGTTTGTCAGGTACAAAAACAGAACTAGAACAAGGCTATGAACGCAGCAAATCAAGACAAGAGCAAAGCCCGAGACAACAATAAGAGCGAAGTATTAAGATTAAATAGAATTTTCGATCGACGTGAAAGCGAATAACAATAACATGGACATGTAATTTTGTAATGAGTAGGTTACTTGAAACACGAGGACATCGATAATTTTATAATAATAATTACTATTATTACTATCACTGATAACACATAAAATAAAATGAAGTTTTGATAAGTGTAATATATTACACGTGTCAGTAATATGTTTTCACGCTGTACAATTCATCTTCATTTTTAGCATTTTGAGTAACGAAATCCGACCATAAATACTAATATATGACGAAATTATCTGGTCTGAAAAGTGTGGTCCGTCCACTGCTCATCCTCCATTTGTTCGAAATCCTGTTAGGAGCAACCTGCCTCCAGCGACCCGTTAAACCTGCCCGGATGAAAAGAGAGAAGAGGGAAGACGAGGAAGAAAGACTGGAAGAGCGCTAGGGAGCTAATCAAAAAGCCAATAGTGGAGACTGCGGTGAGATGCGGCTACAGCTGCCATCCTGACTGAACGTCTGTCTTCAGTGTGCCCTGCCAAACAAATCCGTCTATTTGTTCCTGTTCTCTAATTGTACGTTATTTGACAGAACAAAACAACAACAATAATTCTGTTCACTTCAGTTCTTGTTTATTAACGTCCTGAATCACCAGCGAAGCGACCACTAAAAGAACAGCATAATGTACAAACACAAATATGAAAGGACAGTAAACAGGACTTTTGAAAAAAAGAATACATAAATAATTTATTAAGACATCTTAGGATGTAACGCTGAAATTAATATGAAATCTAAATGTGATAATTTTTCTTCTGAAGATATGAAAGTTACTACTACTTGAATTAACCACATTTGCACACAACAACAACGGCAACAACCAACAACTGATACAAAAATTCAGAACAAAAAAAAATGGATACTGACAGATGTAGCAGTACCAGCGCACAGGAATGCCATGCAAAAGAAGCAGAAAAGGAATTAAATGTGAGGGTTCATGTATGAAGATAAAACAAATGTGGGATAAGAAATGTATGAATATGCCGGTAATAACTGAGACCATAGGAATGATAATAAATGGTTTGAAGAAAAATATGGAAACCATGCCTCTAACACTTCAGTATGTTGACTAGAAAAGACAGCTGCACTTGGACAACACACAAAATAAGCAAAGTGCTACAGTGTGAAACTTGAAGCTTGAGCGGTGGGTATCACAGCTGGTTCAAGTGGATTAGTACCAGTACGAAAACGCTTGTGACAAGAGACATGATGACGATGACGACGACAATGACTATGATGATATATAGACCCTTTAGGACACGACGTCCCTCTAAATTTACCAGTTTCAAACTACAGAATGAAGACATCCTGGGAAGAGGACACACGCGGGGAAGATATTAGCCTATCACTTAGTGGTATTCGAGAAACATTTTTCATGAAGCTGCGATGACGCTTATGGACAAGTTTCAATCTTTTATAGGAACAGATTTAAGGCCAGTTACAAGTCATCAAAGAAAAAATAAACAATCAAGAGATACAAAACGATTAACAATTACAATATAAACTACATGTCCAGTGATGCAATTCACAGTAAATGAAAATTTCTAAAAATGTTGACAGATTTACAAACTTCATTACCATAATACTAACAAATAATACATAATTAAGAGAGAAACAGAAAGTATAATAGTGGCAGCTCAATACCAAGCAATTAGTACAAACTATTTATAGAATACAATTTTGAAGGAAGAAATTGACAGTAAATTCCGATTATGTAACAACATGAAGAAACCATTGGCCACCTAACCTAAGGATGCTCCATTTTGGCGAAGAATGAATTCTAAACGAGACACGATAAAGTCTGTGCACATTTGCATTACTCAATATGCAAAGCCCTAGGCATTGGGACGATAGACAAATGGTACGCACACACAAGAACAAGCTTGTGTATGAACAGGAAGATGTTACACTGTTGAGGAATCAAGCAGTACATATAGACAGATAAGTTACAGCAAGTAGGCATGATATTATAATTACGAACAAAAAAGAGAAAACATGCATACTGATAGATGTGGCAAGACCCACAAACAGAAATGTGTGCAAAAGGAAGCGGAAAAGAAGTTAAAATACAAGCGTTTATATATAATGCTACAGAGTATGTGGCTCCTAAATTGTAAGATTATACCAGTAATAATTAGAGCCACCGGAATAGTAACAAAAGTTTGAATGAAAAATTTGGAAGCCATGCTAGGAAACCATTCAATAAACTCACTATAAAAGACAGCTATACTTGGAACATCATATACAATAGGGAAAGTACTGCAGTCTCAAACTTGAAGCCTGAGTGGTGGGGATCGCCGTTGGTTCAGGAGAAGTACCAGATGAAAAGACCTGTGGCAACAGAAAACAACAACAACAACAATAATAATAATATTTCAGTATCTCTCTGTAATGGGAAGATAAATCTGTAAATAGTCTACTGTTTATGGAAGTTGCGTAAAAAACAACCATTTGAAAAAATCAAAGAGGGTGTATCCCAGGAATAAGAAAGTAGGAGGTGTTTGGAACTGGACCAGAATTTTGCTCACTGGGAAGCACTCCTAGAGTGTTTGTTAATAATGGAATAATAATCGACAGCAGCAGATTATAAGCCATTCCAGACTTGTTTTGTCTTGATGAGTGCTTCTCTGTCCATCTTTCCTTGGTCGAACTGCGGTCCTTCGGCCGGTCTGTGTGTATTAATATACTAAATATCTAAAGCGTGTGTCGTTAATTTTTAATAAATATTGCCTCCACATTCGTCCATGATCCCCAGTAATTTCATCTGAATTTGTACCGATATTAATTATCGTTTAATTTGTTTTTTGGGTCATATCGTGTAAATACTGCAGCTGGCCTCAAAAATATCATCTTCTGTGCCTCAATTCTTCTTTCAGGCCCGTTTAATGAAGTCTCATTCTGACCCCTATAAAGGAGCATCTGTACAGTCAGTATCTACGAGTATTTTAATGTTACCGTCCATCTACGCCAAGTCTTCGCAGTTTGTCTTTTCCCTTCAGCTTTTCAGCGATGAAAAGTGGCGCTGCATTTATTTGCACCTTTCTCTTTTACAGTTGATTTAATTCGCGGTGTCATTATTTATCTCTTTCTTAAAACTTGTTTGGAACAATTGTGATCAGATGGATTGAGGGGTCAGCTCCAGCTGTGGCTCCAAATCACATCCTCTAATCAGTACCGCCAAACTTAGAGACCTTTGTATCACCCTTGTCCGCAGTGATGGATCTGTACGCGTGAAAACGCTTGTTAACTCCCATCCACCCACCAAACTCCACACACAAATTTAAACAACGATTCGTTTTTGTTTGGCGCAATCAGTGTTGCGGTTTGTTGATGAACGAGAGTAAGCTCTATGTTAGTTATTATCAGGGGGCCTTGATGTTCCTCTGTTCCACACGTGTGTGCAGAGTTCTGCTAGGGATTGTCGAAAATCCATCTAGTTAGAGGTTTGCTAATTGGAAAGACAAATTGTACGTGTAATGAAAGTTTTACAGAGTGAAAGAAATGTTTATCAGTTGCTTCAATGATATATAACGTAGGTAAATATAATACTGCTTGTAAATTGTATTCCAAAAGACGATAGTTTATAGTATGTCGATATTCTAGAACAAACTGGAGAGAAATACGCTTCAGTTGTGGGCGAAACATGAAGTGATAGTGTTAGTAACAGACATGTATAACAATTCTTTCCCGGTTCATAATTCTCCGACATGCTGCCAAATAAGTCCATGAAGTCGGTTTTGACAAGTACAATGCATACAATTTTTTTTATTTGAAAAGTAGGATCCAAATTGTTAGCTTTGCCCGCCTGATTTCCTGTCTAAAGTCTTAATAATTTCCGCCAGTTGGTGTGTAATGGTATGATGACTGTGACTGAATCAGCATAGACCTACACCTGGTTATCGTTGAATAAATTCCTTCTAATACATATCGACTCTGCACACTACAATGATATTTTATAAATGTCAACTTTGACAATGGATTTAGCAGAGCCACGTACTTCAGAGTTTATCTCAAACTACAACCGTATTGTATGGAACATAATTCTTTCCAACAGTAATTAATCGATAATTATCGTAGTTTAAATTAATTCTTAAGACATTCTTTAAAATAACCAACACGATGTCACTTGTAGACTATCCTTTATTTTCATGGGTAGTCGTCATTCACTCTCTACATGTTTCGAGCTTTCTAGAAGCTCATCATCAGGAGATCATTCTT
>Ga0131853_10014679_pt1 | contig 14347 bp, 11 predicted proteins | sample TergutLab28metaG_FD_92764 | JGI IMG/M metagenome (GOLD analysis project Ga0131853, IMG submission 92764) | Labiotermes labralis P1 segment gut microbial communities from Petit-Saut dam, French Guiana - Lab288 P1 (version 2) (version 2) | ecosystem: Host-associated > Arthropoda: Insects >... | reverse complement strand
CCATGGACACATCTCTTTTAGGGGCGCCTATTCAAAAATACTACCGCCGGTGCTGTCTATTGCCACTACCAACGGCATGTTTATTACCATAAGCTTCCGCACAGCTTCCGTACCCAGGTCTCCGTAAGCTACCACTTCTGATGACTGCACGCATTTTGCCATAAGCGCAGCCGTGCCGCCAATAGCTACTAAGTACAGTCCGCATTCATGCTTAATAGCTTCAACCACCTGTGGCGTACGCGCACCTTTACCTATCATGATTTTAAGCCCGGCTTCTATCAGCGTAGGCGAATAGGCATCCATACGGCCTGCTGTTGTAGGGCCTACGGAGCCTATGGGCTTACCCGGCGGCGCGGGGCATGGCCCTGCGTAAAATACAGCGTTGCCTGTATAGTCGAATGGGGCAGTGCCGCCGTTTTTATGGGCTTCGTACATGCGCAGGTGGGCGGCATCGCGGGCGGTATATATTTCGCCGGAAATGGTGATTGCATCACCGGCTTTAAGATATGATATTATCTCGTTTGACAGAGGGGTATGTAGGTTCAAATAAATCCCTTCCTTTCGATATTTCGTTCGACAGTCTATTGATTAATATAAATATACCATGTACAATAAAACAAGCAAGCCTGTGGGTGGTGTTTGGCTGGACTCCGAAAGGAGGTAAGGCCATATGACGTGGTTTGAGGTATTGTATTTGCTTCTTACTTTTGCGGCAGTAATATTAGCGCTATTGTCATATAAGAACACAAAAAAATAAGCCGCCCCAGGAAAGGAAATGGCTTATTTTAGCACGTTAGAATTTTTATAACGTCCGGTCATAACCGGCCCGGCTCGCTAGGTGAGTGTTTGCGCGCTCACCTTTTTATTTTCAACAATATTGTAGCGTATATACGCTACATGTCAACACTTTATTGATATTTTCATTGACTTGCGGAGGGTTAACCGGGACACAAAAATAACCCATTTCTATATTATGCAACTTGCCCGGCCTATACCACAGACGACACATGCCGTGAAACATGGCACCCGATATTAACAGCTACCGGCAGCCCCGCAATATGCGTAGGATATGCCAAAACCCTTACGCCAAGCGCTGTTGTGCTGCCTTTAAAACCCGCTGCGCCAATACCCAGCGCATTTATTTTTTCAAGCAGCCGTGTTTCTACGCCGGCCCACTGTGGGTCGGTGTTTTTTTCGAACATTTGGGCAAGGGCTTCCTTGGACAATAGCGCGGCTTTTTCCATTGTGCCGCCTACACCCACACCCACGACTATCGGCGGGCAGGGGTCGGGGCCGGCTTGGCGTACTACTTCCACAACAAAATCTTCCACGCCGTCTATACCGCTTGAGGGGGTCAGCATCTTTACGCCGCCTTTATTTTCACTGCCGAAACCTTTGGGCATTACCGTTAGATTTATGCATTCGCCCGGGACTATATTGTAATGGATAATTGCCGGGGTGTTGTCTCCGGTGTTTTTTCGTTCTATCGGGTCGATAACAACGCTGGCCCTAAGATACCCGTCACGGTAACCACGGCGCACACCTTCGTTTATGGCTTTGGTTATCAAGCTGGCAGGTTCTTTTGCTATAAAGCCGCCCTCGCTGTCTTCGGTGAATACTTCATCGCCCGATGCTATAACACGTGCATTTTCGCCTATATCCGCAAAGATTACCACCATACCGGTATCTTGGCAGATAGGCATATTTTCGGCTTTAGCTACTTCCATATTTTCTAATATCACGTCCATAGCGCTTTTGGCAAGCGCAGATGTCTCATTAGCTTTTGCCTGCTTTATAGCGTTCGCTATTCCTGGGTCTGCGTGGACATTGGCTCTTATACATAACTCTGCTACGGTTTCAATTATCATAGCGGCAGGGATTTCACGCATGGGCTTCACTCCATTTCCGTTTTGATACAAATGGTAAACCTTTTCCGGTCTTGATGATTGGGCCTAAGGTTTATTTCAAATTCTCGCCCATACGCGTCATAGCATCTGGGTCAAGAATCCTCCTTATCATTTCTTCACCGCCAAGCCTGTTTACAAGTGTTACATCTTGCAGGCAAATTTCCAAGGCGGTGGTCTTTTCGGCTAAGGCAATACGCGCTATAGCCCCGGCCCTCTCATACCCGATATAAGGCGCAAGTGCCGTAGCAATAATCGGGCTTTCGTCTACATATCGTTTTAGCCGGTTGATATTATTCTCGCTAAGCCTGATAAGCTTCACGCAACGCTCGCCAAACACTTTAAATGCGTTATTCATCATACTCACAGATTGTATAAGGTTGTATATCAGCACCGGCTGCATAACATTAAGTTCAAATTGTCCGGCTTCAGAAGCAAGGCTAACAGTCAGGTCGTTGCCTATTACTTGGAATGCCACCTGATTGATAAGTTCGGGCAAGACGGGGTTCACCTTCTCCGGCATTATAGAAGAACCATCTTGGAGTTTTTCCAGTGTTATCTCGCCCAAGCCGCAAGCAGGGCCGGAGGCCATAAGCCGCAAGTCGTTGGCGATTTTAGACATGTTAATCGCACAGATTTTTAACGCAGCAGAGACTTCTGTAAAGCAGTCTGTATTTTGCGTGCCGTCCACCAAACTTTCACAGCGCCTAAGCTCTTCAAAGCCCGTGATTTCACGCAGCTGGTTTATTACTTCCCTTACATAGTCGGGGTTTGCGTTAAGAGCCGTTCCTACCGCTGTCGCGCCAAGGTTTACTTCATATAAGTAGGTACCGGTTTTGCTTATCCTATCTATATCGCGCTTAAGTACACGTACATACGCGTCAAACTCTTGGCCAAGGCGGATTGGCACCGCATCTTGCAGATGAGTACGGCCCATTTTAACTACATTATCAAATTCTTTGGCCTTGTCTTGAAAAATATCACAAAGTTCATTCATTGTTTCCAGCAGCTGGTCCAGCAGCTTCCTTATACATATGCGGGCTGCGGTGGGGATAGTATCGTTAGTAGATTGGGACATATTTACATGGTCATAGGGGCTTATAATGGCGTGCAGGTATTTATCATGCCCCATTTCAACGAGGGCTATATTGGCTATTACTTCGTTAGCATTCATGTTTAATGACGTTCCGGCGCCACCTTGGATTGGGTCCACCACAAAATGTTCATGGTAGTAGCCATCAATAATCGCGTCACATGCGCTTACAATGTACGGGAATATCCCCGGTGCTTTAGTCTCCAGCACTTGTTTATTGGCATAGGCTGCCGCTTTTTTTACCATTGCGATGGCCTTAATTAACTCCGGATGGAGTTGGGAGTTAGTGATAGGAAAATTCTCGAGGGCGCGTTGCGTACAGATACCATAGTACACACCGAATGGAAGGATTAACTTACCCAATGAATCTTCTACAGTTTTGCCCTGTCTGGCTTGTGCTTGCATGGTTGAATGGCTCCTTTTTGGGTAAAGATTTAAAACCGTGGGGCGCTGCCCCACACCCCGCAAGCTTTTTGAAAAAAGCTTGACCAAAAACTTTGATATAAAATCGTGCATTCGCACGATTTTGGGGATTTTGATTATATGCGTATTATGCACTATTCGTGGGAATAATGACAGAAAAAATATATCCATATAATGGGGTGTGAATTATGATGTATGAATACATGAAAAAGCATCTAAGGGTGATAATAATTTTATTGACAGCAGCGGCATTAATCATCGCAGTAAGACTCCTAGGCTCATCTGAACCAGAGCGCGAATTCTACGGCACATTCATAAGAAGCGAACACCCCAAAATCGTGCGAATGCACGATTTTAATTAAAGTTTTTGGTCAAGCTTTTTTCAAAAAGCTTGTGGGGGTTTGGGGGCAAAGCCCCCAAGGTCTTATCATCACTAACAAAGGAGGACGACATCCATAGACATATACATTAAACCGGCAAAAAAAGCGTCTATATCAGAGCAGCGCGAAATTTTAATAAAAGATGTGGCCGAAGTGATAGCTACAGCAGACGTGGCCGACAAAGTCAACCAGATGAGCCTTTTAAGCATACCTCAGGACAACGAAAAGAAGAAAAGCTATCTGGTAAGTGTTACGGATATTATCAAAAAAATTAAGAAAGCATACCCGGAATACACAGTTAACAATGTAGGCGAAATTGACACACTGGTGCAATACGCATCCGAAAAAAGCCGTGACCGCCCCTGGTTAAAATGGCTGCGTGTGGCCTTTGTTATGCTGGTGCTGTTTGTGGGTTCATCTACGGCCATAATGTCCTTCCACAACGACGGGCAAATGCCACGTATTTTCGAGACTTACTATCGGATATTTTACGGTGTAGAAAGAGACAACCCGCGGATAATCAGCATCCCCTACTCTATTGGGCTGGCACTGGGGATATTTGTATTTTACAACCATTTCATGGGCAAGAAAATTACCGACGACCCTACCCCGATAGAGGTCGAAATGGAGATATATGAAAACGATGTAACCGATACCGTAGTAGAGGTACTGAGCCAACGCAAAAAAGCGAAAGAGGACGGGGTAAAGCGTGGAACTGATTAAACATACCGGGGCGGTGGTTATCGGACTCGGGTCAGGGCTGGTTGTTGCCGGGGCGGTATATGCTTTCTTAACAATAGTAGGTGTTGTGCCGCGGCTTGCGCAAAAAACACGTACTACAGGCCAGATTAAGGGCTACGAAACCGCGCTTGTGCTGGGCGGGATTTTTGGGACTTTCACGGCTATATTTCAGTTTTATTTGCCTGTAGGCAATATAGGCACGGTGGCGATTAGCTTTGCTAATGGCATCTTTTTCGGGTGTTTGGCTATGTCACTTGCAGAGGTGTTAAATGTTATCCCTATTTTCTCGCGCAGGGCAAGATTACAGCGCGGGATGTTTTTTCTGGTACTGGCTATAGCAGTCGGCAAGCTTGTAGGCTCGCTGATGTACTTTTTGGTGCCTGGTTTTTTTGATGTTAATGCTATGTAAAGGAGATATGTATGAACACAACCCAAAAGGAACGATATGACGAAATGGTCAAGGCGGCCTCGCCCAGCAGTACTGTTGGGATTAATTGCCTAAAGGCCTTTCTTGTTGGCGGAAGTATCTGCGCGATTGGACAGGTTATCTACAATATATTAGAGGCACGGAATTTTTCGCGGGACGACGCGGGACTTATCACCGCCGGGATTCTAATCATAGCGGCGGTTTTGCTTACAGCTTTGGGGCTTTATAACAAGCTTGGCAAGCATGCCGGAGCCGGTTCTGTTGTGCCAATTACGGGCTTTGCCAATGCTATCGCGGCACCCGCTATCGAGTATAAAAAGGAAGGCTTAGTGCTGGGCATTGGCGCGAAAATGTTTGTTATCGCAGGGCCGGTAATCGTGTATGGCGCAATGGCATCTGTGCTTGTTGGGCTGGTATATTATTTCTTGAGATGAGGTATCACATATGGAAAAGCATATAGGTGAGCAAACAGTACGATTTAAAAACCCACCGTCTATATCGGCTACGGCAGCAGTTGTAGGCCAAAAAGAAGGCGACGGCCCGCTGGCGGCGCACTACGATGAAATCTCCCAAGACGCGCTTTTTGGGACAGAAAGCTGGGAAAAAGCCGAAAGTGAAATGTCACGCAGGTCTATAACCCTAGCCGTCCAAAAAGCAAACCTGCAATTGCCAGATATCCAATATATTCTTGCCGGGGACTTGCTGAACCAAGAAACCGGCTCAACCTTTGCGGTTAGGGACTTGGGGCGGCCATTCTTTGGGTTATTTAGTGCCTGCTCGGCTATAGGCGAGGCTATGACTTTAGGGGCGATGATAATTGATGGAGGCTTTGCCAACCATGTTGCGGCCTCTGCAAGCAGCCACTTCTGCGGCGCGGAGAAGACATTCCGCTTCCCGCTGGAACTTGGCACACAGCGCTCACCCACTGCTTCATGGACAGTAACGGGAAGCGGCACAGTTATTCTTTCGGCAAGCGGGGCTGGGCCATATGTAACTGCCGCTACCACTGGCGCAATTGTTGATATGGGCATAAAAGATGCCAATAACATGGGCGCGGCCATGGCACCGGCGGCGGCAGATGTATTGGTAAAACACTTCCAAGATTTGAATATCCAGCCCAGCCACTACGATGTAATAGCCACAGGCGATTTAGGGAAAATAGGCAGTGAATTACTGCTAAAACTGATGGAAGAAAAGGGCTACAACCTGCAAACCAACCATACAGACTGCGGCCTGATGATTTATGACATGGAAAAACAGGATGTGCATGCCGGAGGCAGCGGGTGCGGTTGCGCGGCGGCTACGTTCGCGGGGTATTTTTATACGCAATTGAAACGCGGGGAAATCAAACGGATGTTGTTGGTACCAACAGGCGCGCTTCACAGCGTTGCTACAATACAACAGGGCGAGACAATACCGGCGATAGCCCATGCAGTTGTGATTGAAGGATAAGGAGGAATCATGAATATTCTTTGGGCATTTATAATAGGCGGCGCAATTTGCATAATTGGCCAGCTTTTGATAGACCTCACCAAGCTTACACCTGCGCGCATATTGGTGTTTTTTGTGGTGGCCGGCTGCATACTTGGGGGACTTGGCTGGTATGACAGGCTTGTTGACTTTGCGGGCGCAGGGGCAACAATACCCTTGCCGGGCTTTGGCAACTTACTTGCTAGGGGTGTAAAAAGGGCGGTGGATGAACGCGGGCTTTTGGGGGTAGTAACCGGCGGTTTTACGGCCATGGCAGGCGGCGTTACAATCGCTATTGTATTTGGGTATTTAGCGGCACTGGTAAGCTCGCCGCGCGCAAGGGATACTTAAGGCCTGTGTTTTGGGCATGGATTCTTTGTCCGGCTTCCATATCTTCGAATGCTGTGTTACAATTATGTAAAGCGAATTAAATCGCTACAGCAGAAAGGGGATTACACATGTTTTGTCAAGACTGCGGTACACCAATTAATGAGGGTAATGTCTGCCAATGCGGATTCGATCCATCCAAAAAAGAGCAGCCTCAAGCGGCCCACGGGTATCAGCCAACAGCAGGGCAAGCTGCCAACGATTTCATTAACTCGGTTACTACAAGGTTTTCGGTTAACCATCTAGTGATTTTGGGAGGATGTATTCTGTTATTTATTTTCTTATTCCTTCCGTTTACATCCATTGTTATCAGGCTTTTCGGTATTACAGAAAGAGCATCGACTTCCGGCTTTAATCTGATGTTCGGCGATGAAGGGTCATTTGGCAATTTCCTTCTTTTCTTGGTTCCGATTTTGGCTGTGGCAGGGCTTTCTTTTGCTAAGTTTAAAGAGTCCAAGGGCGCAGTGCTGGCCGTTGCATTCATGGCCACGTACATTAATTTAGCCATGATGATTAACCTAAGCAATGTTTTAACATCGCCGGGGTTTGGTATAATTCTTTCGTTCATCGTATGGCTTGCTGTTACCGCTGCCGCCTATATGGATTTCAAGGGAATTAATGTGCTTAATAATTTGGTTAAAAAGTAAGCTGGGAAAGGTTTAAGACCTTGGGGGCTCTGCCCCCAAACCCCAGGCCGCATGGGCGAGCAGTTCCGCGTAGCGGAACGACCAGCCCCGCAAGCTTTTTGAAAAAAGCTTGATCTGGCACCGGAAAGATTTCCGGCGGCCCGAAGGGCCGGTTTTGCGAAGCAAAACTGCTGAAAAAACTTTATAGGGAATGCGCTTTCGCGCATTCCCTTTTTTGTATAGGTTGTGTTGATTTAGTACAGAGCAGCGAATTAATTCGAAATACCGCATGTCATCAAAATTGTGAGAAATCGTTCGCAGTTTCGGCTCGGGCGGGGATTGTTTCTCCTTTAATTAGCTCTACATATTTGATTTCTGCCGCTCGTGAGCAAGCACGGATATCTTTTTCTGTTTGCTTAAACCACTTCATACACTGCTGTGTCGTGCGGATTTCGAGCGCATCCATTTCCGATGCCATTGAAATATTACGCTCGGATTTATATTTGCGCATTTCGGAAATGGTATCTTTTAGCTGCTTACCAAAATCAATAATAGCATTGTTTATTGCGGCGGGCTTTGCCCATTGCGATAGATGGATGGAAATTTCGGATTCGTGCTTGCGGAAAAACTCTTGGTATATATGCTCGGTTATATGCGGGACATAGGGGGCATATAGCTTTAGGATGGTCAGGGACGCGTAGTATAGGGCATATTGTCCACTTGTTCGCTCCGATGCGCCGTGGATATCGGGGCGATATAGGCGCTCTTTTACAATTTCTATATAGTTGTCGCAAAAGTCTTTCCAGAAGAAATCATCTATCTCGTGCCGCGCTGTACCAATTTCATATTGGGATAGCAGTTTGGCAGCGGTTATTGTTGTTTCATTAGCCCGCTCTATTATCCACGCGTCTACCGGCATTAGTTCCGGTGTTTTGGTCAAGTTGATATCTTGCATATGCGGTATGCAAAATTGATAGGCATTCCACAGTTTTGTTATAAACCGCTTAGGAACGGATAGTTCATCTACAGAAAAAAAAGTGTCCGTCCCAAGCCGCGCACCTGCCGTCCAGTAACGCAAGACATCGGCGGAGTGGGTTGCGATTAAATTTTTCGGTTCCAGAGCGCTGTTGCCCTTCGACTTGCTTATCTTCTCTCCTTTTTTTGCTAGTACGAAGCCGCATATCATCAGGTCTTTCCATGGTAATTGACCCGTGTGGTAAAGGCTACGGACAATTGTATAAAATGTCCATGTGCGTATGATTTCATGGGCGTGGGTTCGCATGCTCATGGGCGTTAGTTTTAGGCCAAGCCGCTCGTTTATTTGCGGTGTTACGCTGGATGTGGCCCATGTGTCCAGTACCGCGCTTTCGGGGGTGAAGCTTGTGTGGCCGCATTCGCATACACCGTTATATTCGGTTTCTAACGGGTTTACGGGCAGCTGCTCCACTTCTGCGAAGGCTGCTTTATTACATTCTTCGCAGTACCATACAGGAAACGGCACGCCAAAATACCGCTGGCGTGAGATACACCAGTCCCACTTTAAGTTTTCTACCCATGTTGTGTAGCGGGTTTTCATGCTGGGTGGGTACCAATTTATTTCGCTTGCCGCTTCTAAAAATCTTTCACGCTCGCTTAGAATGTCTATATACCACTGGCGGGACGGGATTATCTCTGAGGGCTTGCCGCAGCGCTCGTGGGTGCCTACCGAATGAGTGATAGGTTCGGACTTCACAAGTAGCCCTTGCTCATCCAGAACGCGTATTATTTCCTTTTTTGCGGCGGGTACACGCAGGCCACTTATGAAGGGTACATCGTCGGCAATTTTGCCATTTGGCAGGATGATTTGCCGGTATGGCAGGTTGTACTGGGTGTACCATTGCATGTCTGTTGCATCGCCGAAGGTGCAGCACATGACTACGCCCGTTCCTTTGTCTATGCCTACCTTTTCGTCGGCCAAAACGGGGACTTTGTAGTTGTACAACGGCACTGCCGCATACTTGCCTACATACTGCTTATACCGTTCGTCGCTGGGGTTAACAAACAGGCATACGCAGCCATACAGCAGCTCTGGGCGGGTGGTGGCTACTTCAACAGGATTGCCCTCTATTTGGAAACGGACATAGTTGAAGCTGCTGTCTACGTCTTTAGTATCTACATCGGCTTGGGCGATTGAGGTATGGCATTCTGTACACCATAGCACCGGGGACTCTTTTGTGTATGCTTTGCCCGTTTTTATAAGCTCTAAGAACAGTTCCTGTGAGATTTTGCACACTTCAGGGCTTATTGTCTGATACTCGGTTTCCCAATCTGCTGAAAAGCCAATGGATTGCCAAAACGTCTTAAACTCTTGCTTATATTTCTGGGTAGCTTTTAGGCATTTTTCCGTAAACTCGCTGCGGGGCATGTTGTGGGCGCGGATGCCTTCCTCGCGCTCTACCAGTTTTTCGGTAGGCAGGCCATTATCGTCAAATCCGAAGGGGTAGAAAACGTTATACCCCTGCATACGGCGGAAGCGGGCAATCATCTCACCTTGGGTATACGAGAATAGGTGGCCGATGTGCAAGTCGCCGCTTACGGTGGGCGGCGGCGTGTCTATGGAGTAGATTTCGCCTGTGGCGGCGTTGTTGAAGCGGTAAATCTTCTTCCGGTTCCAAAATTCTTGCATTTGCTTTTCTGTTTGTGCAAAGTCGTAGCGTTTTTCCATGTTAATCCTCCTTGTGAACCGCATTTTGTGATTGAGCCGATAAAAAAATCCCAAGCAACAATAATAGTTGCTTGGGACGAATATAATATCCGCGGTACCACCCAAATTCGGGGCAAAGCCCCGCACTCTGCCGGTACGGGATATTACTATCCGATACCGCTTTCCTTATAACGGCGGAAACTCCGTTGAAGTCTACTTGGGCGGCAGATATAACAGCGGCCCGTTCGATTCACAGCTCGAAGGCTACCTTCCATACTTTCCTCACGAAAGCTTACAGCAACCGCTTCCTCTCTGTGCTTCGGAAAGAATGTACTCCTCCTTGTCAATGCCTTTGGTGTATTAAGTTAAGGCCATTATGCCACCTCTTAATGGAGATTTCAAGCATGCAGGCATAAAATATTTTGCCAACCACTTGCTATTGATACGGTGTCAGCTTGTAGAATCCCCTCAGCTATATATAATAGTCCAAAAGGACACTATAGCAATCTTATGATTGTGCCGGTGTGCGAACTAAGCAGGTTTTATGGAGCTATATAAAACAGATAGGAGAAGTAGTATGTCTATGAAAGAAATATCTGATATTTCAAATATAATAGAAATGATGGGGTCACCCACGTTATCCGGCGATGCAACAAGACTTATTTTCCCGGAAAGTTCCTCCCATAGTATGGAACTGTTCGGCAGCGATTCACAACCGATTATCGCCCTTGATGGCACAGTCACCCAACCGCTTGTTGATAAGACTGTAGCATTGATAACAAAAATAGTTTCAAATAAGGACCCGAATGATATTGTTGTCAGCAGTATGAACATACTTATCACAGTCCCGGGCGAAAAAGAAGTAAGTACCGGTAACACAGAGCCCATTGTTGTCCCATCGCTACGAGAATGGAGTGGCGGCAACGGAAATTTTAGTATTTTACCAGACTCAAGGCTGCTGGTTGATCCCACTTACGAATCTTTACTGCTAAGAATAGCTCAAACCACTGCCGAAGATTACAAGGATATAACCAAAAAGGAAATCCCGGTCGCAGTTGGCAAAAGCCCGGAAACAGGCGATATCTTCCTGACCATGGGCGAAGAACCCGCTATAATAGCCATGGGCAAAGAGGGTTACATTTTAGATATTGGCAATTATGTTACAATCGCGGCTCCAGAGGTTATAGGCGTATTCTACGGTACGCGGTCAATCCTGCAAATCCTCAAGGCACAGAAATCAATCATTCCGAAAGGCCGGGCGAGGGATTACCCGTTATATGAAGATCGTGGATTTATGCTTGATGGAGGCCGCCAGTATTTTCCTATGTGGTTTCTTAATGATTATATAAAACTGCTGTCATGGTACAAAATGAACACTCTTCACTTTAGCATAAATAACGACGGGCATACTGAATATTTCGGGAGTCCCAGAACGTGGGAAACAACATATGATGCGTTCAGGATAGAAAGCAAAATATACCCCAACTTAGCAGCAAAAGACGGACATTACACGCAAGATGAATATAGGAATTTTCAAAAGTTAGCCGCTAACTACGGTGTAACTATCCTTACAGAATTAAATACACCCGCTCACGCGCTATCGCTTACCAGACACATCCCGGGGATGCCCGTATATCCAGTTCATGGAACTGTTGCTGGGCCCGGCAGCGGAAACCCTCCAAATGAAAGCATCCAAAATCAGATTGATATTACACGATTTAACGATTCTTTCCCTTTGGTGAAGGCACTGTTTGAGGAGTTCATTGGTGGGTCTAATCCGGTGATTACTGCTAATAAGATCCATGTCGGTACGGACGAATTCTTTGCCGGTTCTACTAATAATGCATTGACCGTTATAAATGGCATGACTATTAGTGACCACTTCAGGCAATATATTGCTTCAGTGTATGATCTTGTTAGAAGTCACGGCCTGGCTCCTTACGCTTGGGGTTCATTAGGTACAAAGTCTGGTGATATTCCGGTAGACTCGACCAATGTTACCTTGAATTATTGGAGTCCGGATTATGAAAACCCTATGACAGCTATAGAGGGCGGGTATAACATAATAAACATTCTAGACCGCGACGGACATTATATTGTGCCGAAGGCTGGTTATTACCTCGACTATATAGATCACAAGCATCAGTATAATAATTTTGAGCCGCGTAAGATGGGTGCTTTTACATTCCCGAAGGGCCACCCGCAGGTAAAGGGAGGAATGTTCGCCATATGGCATGATGTTATTAATAACGGTATAACAGTTGATGATAACCACGTCAGGGCGTTCCCGGCAATCCAAGTATACAGCCAAAAGAACTGGAGCGAGCCAAGAAACGATATCACATGGCCTAGTTTTATTACTAGGGCCAACGCCGTTGGTGAAGCGCCGCAGGCCAATATCTCTGGCCAGTTGTTTGATGTACCAAATAATGAGGTCATGCGCCTTGATTTCCTTGCGGGCAAAGAAAAGCAAAATACCTTTGGGTATGGCAACGCGTTAGTCAAAAACTTCCATGGCATTGATATAGTCAATAATAAAGATATTAGTAGAACTGTGCGGTTTAAAGGAGGTAGCAGCTACATTGAAACAAGTCTTGCCCAATTGGGCTTTGGCAAGGATTTAGCTACAGACGAACGCAGAGGTTGGACTTTATCTATGGATATAATGCCAGATGAGGATAATTCACTGGGTGCGACTTTACTTGAGTCCGATAGGACACAGATACGGTTGCTACAGCATATTCCTGCTAGTTACCCAAGTCTGGAAAATGGTTTCCCTGGCTTTCCGGTAAACTTTACAGGCGAGGAAAATTTCCCCGGGCGGGGCAAATTAGGTTTTAATAATGTATTGTATGATGTATCCACAACAAACAGTAGCAACTATTTTAATTACACCGTCCCGGTTGGCGAATGGACAACAATAACCATGACCGGAGATAACGAAGGTACCAGTTTATACGTAAACGGCATGCTAATAGAAACACTGGAGAAAATAGGTATACCCGGCATGTTTGGAACAACTCGCAGGTTTATGCAAACCTTAAATCTTCCGCTGAATTATATAGGTGGCAGGCAAAACGCCTTTAAGGGTATGATGAGAAACCTGCGAGTATATAACAGAGTATTTACTAGCGCAGAAGCGAAGGTGCTGGCCACGGAATCAAAATTGCATAAAATTAAACTATTGGCTATACTGGACTACTTTGAAACACTTAATGAAATGGATAATAACGCAGAAATATGGAGTACCTCTGATATGCCATACAATATGGCTATGCTTATCTATAATGATGTTGATGCAACACAGGAAGCTATTGACAAGGCCTATGACGAACTAGATAGGGCTATTTTATTCGGAAGGCTTGGTGGTTCCGTTTTCAGCCACAACCTCAAGACGCCAAAGAATGGCGGAACGGTAGGATAAAACATAAAAAAGCAATTAAATCGAAATAGGGGAGCGAATGAAAATATTAAACCGAAGAAAAGCCATCAACATCATACTTGCCCTCACAGCAATCACAGGTACAATTCATATAACCCATGCTTTAACGCTAGACAGAAGAATGCAATATGTAGAAGTCCCGTTTCATTCGCCAAGATGGCCGTCTCATTTAAACGGATATCGCATCGCGTTTATCACAGACACCCACCGTATATCCAACAATGCGCTACAGCAGGTAGTAGATGAACTTAATACCCGCAACATAGACCTACTACTTTTGGGCGGGGATTTTTGGGCGCATTATCAAAGGACACTGGCCGTTCTTGCCCATACGAAAACCACAGACGGAATATTCGGCGTAGAAGGCAACCACGACTGCCATGTACGCCTTTTTGCTGAAATGGAACGCCACGGCATGACACCTTTATCCAATAGCGGTCAGCGCATCCGTGAAGGGTTTTGGCTGGCAGGGCTGGAGGACATGTGGAATCGTAACCCCTGTATAGCCACAGCCACACAGGGCGCGGGGGATGATTTTGTTTTGCTGCTATCCCATAATCCGGATGTAACTATGCAACAAAACACTACAGGCATAGATTTAACGGTAAGCGGCCACATCCACGCCGGGCAGATTAGATTTTTTGGGGTATGGGCACCGCTTTTTACTTTTACTAATATTGTCACAAGATACGGCCAAAGATTTGTGTCCGGCTGGGCAGAATCCCGTGACGGAACCCCTGTATATGTAAGCAATGGCACAGGGACGCATTT
>Ga0131853_10014678_pt1 | contig 14348 bp, 6 predicted proteins | sample TergutLab28metaG_FD_92764 | JGI IMG/M metagenome (GOLD analysis project Ga0131853, IMG submission 92764) | Labiotermes labralis P1 segment gut microbial communities from Petit-Saut dam, French Guiana - Lab288 P1 (version 2) (version 2) | ecosystem: Host-associated > Arthropoda: Insects >... | reverse complement strand
TGTTTATTTATCGACGTTATTTTTAGTGAAATTTACATTGCTTCGAATCGTAGAATTGTTATTTAATGATGAATTAGAATTGGGTGATGGAAGTGGTTGTGGCTTAACTGGACGTAATATCCAGACGTTTGTCTGGTATAACTACAAATAAACTGTCAGAGAGTTTCCAGTTATCAAACCGGGATCTGCCAAATAAGAAGCAGGTATTCTGACCCAACGACTGTGATTTTCGGTGTGAAGCGTTGCTGGATCAACGTCTAAATACTTTCCTTGTCACAAGTTTTGCAGTAATTATCACGCGCAATGTTTTTTTCAAATGTAGAAGAACTCCATGTTACCACGAATGGACTCATGTTGGATGTGAGTTCAATAAGGCAGTAGCAGCTTTTAGAAATGAGAGGAATTAGATAGACGGGGAACGCAAGGGGGAGAGGAGAGGTTTATTCAGGGTTTTGGTGGGAAAGCCTGAGGGAAAGAGACGACTGGGAAGACTCAGGCGTAGATGGAAGGATAATATAGAGATGGATCTTTAGGAAATGGGATGGAGGGGCATGGACTGGTTTGATCTGGCTGAGAATAGGGACAGATGGCGGGCACTTGTAAACGCTGTAGTGAACATTCGGGCTCCATAAAGGGTGGGGGATTTCTTGACTAACTGAGAAGCGATAAATTTCTCAAGGACTCTGCTCCATGGAGTAAGTAAGTAAGTAAGTGAATAATTAATAAGTAAATAGGAACGTAAGTAGGTAATTAATTAATTAATTAAGTAAGTAAGAAACTTGTGGCCTTCATAATTGATTATAACGGAAGGGCAGGTTCCATGCAGTTAAGTTAGAACTGACATATAGATCACAAAATTCTGTAATTACATGGATATTCGGTTTTGCTTGCAATGCGTGCAAATTACTTAGATTATTTGGATTGACAAACTTATTAGGTCCTATAATTTTGATTTACGACGCTTTTATGGTGCGTATCGGCAGAGGCTGTCAGTAAATTAAGTTTCACAAGCAATCACTTGTTGGATTGACGTCAACAAGAACTGAAGGTCAGGGCACCTCCCGTATATCTCCATGTGATTCCTGTGCCCTCTTTTGCCCCTCTGGGGAAGTCGAGCCTCCATCACATCAAGATCCAGACTCTTCACGGAATGTACAGACTATACGAAGGGTATATTATGTATGCATATATGAGATAATTTACTTCAGGATTTAACTCCTTCATATAACTTTAATTAAATTCTTGGTTACTAATCACATGCCCACAGGAGCTTTTGTGCATTTATAAATACCGCGTCAATGTAGTTTACAATTGACTATGTACGTATGTATTAAGTTTGTTAATTACTAAATAGATCGTATTGTCGTAAAGTGATGGGTTTCTTACAAATGAAGAGAGAGAGAGGTGGCATGAAGGAGTCACAGTTTCTCTGAAACAACCAAGAAAAGCCGCTGGATAAACCTGTCGGGAAATGTATACGGAAATATCCTATAACTCAGGATTACCCAAAATGTTGCAGATGAACACATTGCTCCTTTATTTTTCTTAATATTCAGTTACTTCTTTGTTTTAATCTCCAGTTTCGACGAGTAGGGTGCCAAACACCGCGTAGCTGGGGTCGTCGTGGAAATTAAAGTAGAATCGTCAGTAGAACAGTGTAACTAGATTCTACGATTGGAAAACACGATAAAACGATGTCTTCCTCTTCTAAACACGTTATAGCGAATCCTCACAAACGCTGTATGGGGGGCGACATTGCTAACGAGATTCAGGCACAGGATAAGCTTTTGTGCTGATGGAAGTAAGGAAACCTCTTAAGTATACATCTACACGATACACAAAGGTTCTGCTATAAACGGAGATCCAAGTGTTGACCAGTAAGAGGTGTTACTGGTATAGCGTATGTATATCCAACGCTGTAGTGGAGACAGGTCAGTCGAGGGCCAGAGATATGATAAGAAGGAAGGCCGTGTAGGACAATGCATGCAGTATAGAAGTCCGAGAATTTTAGAAGTCATTTTATTTTAAAGCTCTCATATACAGTAACAATATGCAAGTTGTTAATATGTTTAGTGCCAATTTCTTTGGACAGGCCCAGAATTTTTACTTCTGTGATTACCCCTCTGCTGTCTCCAGCTAGACAAACAGACTATCAAAAATATGTGAGCCCTTGTGTGATATATGACAGACAGACAGACAAATTTAGAACTTTGCGATGTCCTTATACTTTTCATCCAACTAATTATTCCCTTAATTTATTCAAAAGCGTATGTGATTGTTACCATAATGCTAAATAAATCGTGCATTTGAGAACATAACACGTTCTTGTGAATTCCTGCGTCATTTCCAGCCGCGCCAAGGGTCTGTAATTCGTGTCCCTTAGCTTTTGCCTGCAGTTTTATTCGTTAGTTCACCCGCCTCACGGCAGTGTTCAAGAAGTTGCCTCAGCAACATGGGCAGCAGTCTCGAAAATTTCTTCCAGTATGATTAATATTAGTTCTAAATTTGCGTAAAATATCCTTAAAAGTAGAAACTGAATTTTAACAAATGTTACTTGATTTGAAGGAAACACGTCTAATTTCTCTTACTGCGACACTGCGGGTAACGACGTTTGTAAAATGATAGGTACTAATCTTGATGAATACACTACAAGAATAAGTACATTCTGAGGACAAAATACCGAAGTCACTGCAACAGAATACATGAAATTCTTTTACGGGTGTTATGCCTACATGTGTAAACCGACGGAAATCGTAAAATGCAGTGATGGCAAAAATATTTAATACCTGCAAAATTTGTAATTTGTGCTGACTTTGTTTCTGCAAAAATCTGTAAGCAAGGCGAGGAATGGTAATGGGAAGGCAATTTTGAATTGGGAGAAGGGAAACATTTTTAAGGCAGTCACTGCGGCATCCATCAGCCAGGGGGCAGCAGAAACGTAGGTGAACATGATTGTGAATGGGCCCCTTGTCATCACAGCACGGCGCGCCCTTAGTTTGCGGAATGACGGACTTTTAATTTGTTAAATTTTATCTTACTTAAGGGATTTAAATCAAGGAGATTAGCCTGCATGATGTGTGGCAATCACGGGAGAGGTAAAATATACATGGAAATTTCTCGTCGGGAAATTTAAAGTGGAAATTTCAATAGGGAAAACTAGGATAATATTAAAATTAAATCAGTAAAACTACAGTGTTAAACTGCAGAATGGATTATATGGGTTGTATAAATGGCAGGCTTTTGAGAACAGTAATAAAACCGCGCTAAATTATAATCGTGTAAAATTCGTGTGTTGCCAATTAATTGACAGCATACCATGTACGGTACCATTGTTCATTCAGCGAATACTCGCGATACGGTAACCTCTTTAACGCACGCGATATACATAAGTGAACGCGGCAGTGTAATCGGGATCCGAGACTTTGATTTTATGCTGATTTCGCCTCGCGTCTTGTCGTGGTCAGGAAAGCCGGAGTCAGGGTTACCGACGCAGAAAAACAGACTGGAAAAAGTAATGAGATACCGAGGCTGCTTAAAAACTTAAAAAAAAAAAAAGAGTTACAGAACAGTTATGTAGGATTTGGACGATGATGGTTTATCACACTCGGAATCTTTCACTCTTTGAACTCCCTGAATTGTTCGGGCTTCAAATGGCACTTTAAAACACCACGTTTCGGGGACAGGATTGGTTCCTGTTCTTAGTTAGGTCCGACAGGCAAAGCTCTTATAAACATTCGACGGAGTGACTATTTCACTCGTTCGTTTTCCTGAGGACAGGGAAAGATCCGGTCTCCGCAACGTTGTGTTTTGAATTTTAAGTACGGATTGTGGAGAAAGACCAATCATCGACTGGTTGGAAAAGTTAGAGACACTTACAAAATAATTGTAGGTTATTGGTAATTATTATAAATTTCTAAATGTCCCCGTTGGCTGGGTTTCCCTTACCTGTGCAGATCCGCGTACTTCTCGACGTGATTGATGATTCTCTCAGAGATCGGGCGTACAGTAGCGGCCGATCGCGCGCCCCCCGTTTAAATAGTACGTGGTGATGTAACTGTCTGGCTGACGACATCGGGGATAGTGTTTGCACGACTGATCTGATTGGTTATCACCACTCATACTGTCGTCTCATTGGTTGAGGGTGTCATGTTACCCGGAGGCTTACCTTCCTCAATGAAATGTAACAGCTAGTGAATGGCATCGCGTCCGCATTCTGAGAGGAACTAGACAAGTCAAGTGCGCTAAGTAGGGAGTGATTCGCACCCTCACATTTCTGTTCCAGACAACGGACCGAAGAATTATGTTTGAATGAAACATGTTGCATTTACTTTACCGAATTCCCTTACACTGACAGACCGAACAGTTGAACCCAGCGGTATCGCGGACGACTCGCATTCGGGCAGTAACCTGTTCGATCCCTGGCTGTCATGGCTGAGGTTCTCATGGTTTTATCCAGTTTCTCCACACGATCACTGAGACAGTGCCATGAAGTTAAATGTCAGTAATTTCTGTCCTGTTTCTTAGAAATACTCATTACTAGTCTTATCCAATGCTAAATGACCTCTGCTTTTGGTACGGCGAACTGAAGGGTGGGGGGGGGGATTCCGATAATTCAGTAATTCAGATCACTGCCGTTTCTGTGAAATGGGAAGAGTAAGAGAAGCTTGATTTGTGCAGGCTTCTAGCGGAAAAAAGCCATATCAGACATGCGTAGATTGAGATTACGAATTCGCAGCAATTGGAATAATTTGTTGAAGTTTTTCTTTCTTCTCCATTTTATGCTAAAAAATCGGCGCCAGATATCGTGGGTTAAATAAAGATTTTTGCCTCTGAATTATGTAGATATTTACAGGAAGGGAATACTAACCTGTAAGGAACATACAGTAAAGGTAAAGGTAAAAGTAAAAGTAAAAGTAAAACAGTCCCGTTACAGGCCCGGAGGGGCTCAGAGAGTTCTAGGAAGTTAAGGTTCCCAGATTTCGTGACAACGGCAGAGGATGTGGTAGGTTTTCAGCCTTACGCACCGGCCGCCTTTACCCCCAGGAGGCTGAGTCGACCCCAGGGCCATAGTGCGGTCGGAAGGATTTTATGTCATTGAAAAATCCACTGACACCACCCGGGATCAAACCAGCGACCTTCTGGTTTGTAGCACAACACCTTACGCACTGTGCCACCGCGGCCCCCCGGGACATACAATAGCAGTTTAAAATGTAATAAATGAATGTAAAAGACGTGGCTTCCATTAATTGTTATTATGTCGCTTCAGGCTAATTCGATCACAATTGTCCGAAATATGGCGGTACTGAATGTGAGGGCACTGAGCCATGAATTGTGTTCAAGGACATCTGCATTTTGTTTGCTGACCAAGGACGATAGAACGAACTTTGCTATAAGTGAACATAATTTTTGTCTTTGGACCCACGCTCCTTGCAGGGACTATAACTCAACAAAGAATAATATGAGTATTTGTGACTACCGTTGTCAGCAAAAGAGGTTGAACTCTTCTTAACAGATTACAGATGCTTTTGTACTTGTATCAAATTCAATAACCATAGGCGATTCGTGATTTTTAATATTTGGTCATATTTACCTCTATTGGGGGGGGGGGGATTTTGGCCAAACGCGTAAGGCATTTGAGGTGCCGTTTTTAAAGCGTGTAACTTAATTATTGTTCATTTTTCACTACTGAACTGTGTAGCCACCAATTTCATGATGTTTCTGCCTCTCCCCTATGTGCCATACTGCACACTATGGAGCCATTCCCGCATAACATAAAAAGTAGGAAAGTTATAAATTCAGCTACTCATCACTGAACAGTGTTATTATGACGCGAGGGTTTTGACCTTGGTGGGAGTTGCTCCTCATAAGTGTTACCATGGTTTTGATAGAGTTAGTATATATTGAGTTGTGCTAGTTCATTTTATCGGGCATTGCGCCAAGCGATTCTGCTTGTGTGTGCGTGTGTGTGTGTGTGTGTATATGTATGTATGTATGCATGCACCGATGACGTTATTAACAACCGCCTGGAAATTCTAAACAAGGGATCTGGTAGGTTTATTGGCGTAGTTTCTTTCTGTTTCTCGTCTCTTATCAAGGCTCTGTAGGCTGAAGTTGTTGACTTCTATATTTAAAAAATTAAACACTTCTCGCCCAAAACAGAAGTCGAAATTTATCACTGAAATGTGTTTTATGTGACTGTACTCAATACTGCGCCACGTATAGCAGACAGTGCACCGTTGTATACGAAAAACTAGGAATGCTGCTTCTTAAATAATTGGGGAATTTGGGTGGGGAAGCTAGAAGCTAGAAGAATTCACTGTTGCAGATGACGCCACTGAAGATAAGAACTAACTTACTTACTTACTTGCTCCATAGAGCATAGTCCTTCTTGAGAAGCTAACCGGTTCTCAGCTAGTCAAGAAATTCCGCACATTTTATGGAACCCGAAGGTTCAATATTGCAGTCACAAGTGCCCCACACCTGCCTCTATCCTAAACCATATCGATCCAGTCCATGCCCTCACATCCTACTTCCTGAAGATCCATATTAATATTATCCTCCCATCTATCCCTGGGTCTTCCAATTGCTTTCTTACCCTGAGATTTCCCCAACAAAACCCTGTATACACCTCTACTCTCCCTCTGACCTGCTACATGCCCCGCCCACCCCATTATTCTTGATTTGATCACCCGAACAGTATTGGGAGATGAAGATAAGAACAAGTATAAGGAATATTTTAACACTGTACTGCACCTGGACTGCCACCACACAGGCTAATTTTAAGAATAGGAACTATGGAAATATTTACGTGTAATTTTTATCATAAAAATGGTCTGGCAAGTGGTGATCGATTCACAAGTCGTTTGTGAATACGCTGAACATTATCATCATCATCAACAACAACAACAACAACAACAACAACAACAACAACAACAACACTCTAGACGCTGATACGTTAAAGGGGCAATGCAAATATGACTCTGCCAATGCTCTGAAGAAATAGCTGCAACCTTCTGACCCTAAGTTCACTTCCGAAATAGAATGATGTCAGTTCTGATTTCAAGCTGCTTACTGGTCGTAAAGAGAACAATAAGACAATCTGTCGGAGAAATGTTGCTGTATTTGTACGAACCTGTTTTTACCAACAGACAAACTCATGCCATGTCTTGTAGAGTACAGATTCATCTACGCGTATCGCTGCCATTTACTACTACTACTACTACCACCACCACCAGTACTACTACTACTACTACTACTGCTACTACTACTACTACTACTATTCCTGCTGATTTTACAGAACTTGGCTAATGCAGTACAAGCATCTCCACCTACGGTTTATACTGGCTTGTCATTGTGGAGCTCGTTCGCCTAAGCTGTGGCTGCCAGAGTTTGAACCGAGACAAACAGGCAGCAAGATTTCTGGGGTCTGGCCTCAATATGACGATCCCACCTGGCGAAAATTTTGCTCATGATAATTGTCAGAGCTTGTCAGATGGAGGAAATTTAGACGACCCGGCCATTCCAAGAAATTGTGAGTAGAAAGTTGCTGTCATTCGAAAGGGACAGAAGCTTCAGAGACACAAAAATTGTACATAACGTAGTTTAAGGAAGTGAAATGAAATGGAGTAAGAGTATATAGGGAACAAAGTGTGGCTAGGAAGCCAGTCCGAGATTTTAGGAGTCTATAGTCTTTGCATATTTATGTTGATTATTAAGAAAAAATATTCCATTGCCATTTAATACTCGTATAAAGGCTTTCTATTAATAAATTTCTACGTGCTCTCTCTGTGTCATTACTGTCATGACAACTTCTTTCCGATAGCCGAGTTTAGCAGGCACACAGTTCAGGTTCTGAGTTGGGGTAAACCATTATACATGATCTGTAGAGTGTTGTAATAGTTGGAAAGTGGGATAGCGGAGTTTTTAGCAGGGGTGTGGAAATTGTAAGTAATTAGAAGGAAAATGATAAGAGAATACGTCCATGTGTTTAGACGAAGAGTGTGTGAAACATATATTGCTAAGCTCATCAGAAACTGCGAGTAGAGAGTGGAGAGCGGAATTTTGAAGTAAAACGGTTGAATATGAACGGTGAGGATCTTATAAAACGCGTTAAATTGTATTCATGGAGCTTTGGTTATAGTTTGAGGTGGACATTTAGGCAAAGTTCAATATGAGTCGTTTAATAAATTGAATAGTTGTAAGTAATATATGTATTTAATGGCAAAGGGCTACCACCATAACAACGTCGGGTTAATCGGAGGGTATTTCCAAGAAACAAATTGTGAAATAATAATAATAATAATAATAATAATAATAATAAATATGCAAGGAAACAGGTGTAAATTTGGACAAAAAACAGTGGTATGAACATGTGCCAAAATCAGTAGAAACAAGTCAAGTAACCATATTGTGGAATCAACAAGTACAAACTGACAGAACTATCCCCAACAACAAACTAGACATTATAATCCGTGATAATGAAAAGGGAACATCATCAATCTACTGATGAGGAAGATAAAACAATACTTATTTAATAAAAGAAAGTATACTTGACTTCCAATCAAGAAATTTGTGAAAAACAAAATAAGTAATAATAATAATTATAACAACAGCAGGAGACAGAAATATGATTAAAAAAGAAGAAGAGAAGATTCTAAAATATAAAGATTTTGCAATAGAAATACAGCGCATGTGGAATGTAAAAACAAAGGTGATACCAGTAATAACAGGGGCGACTGGGACTATTTCAAAGTCATTTAGAAAATACGTGAGCAACATACCAAGAAAACATGAAGTCAAGGAACTACAGAAAACAGTCATATTGGACACTGCACACATACTTCGGAAAGTACTAATGTAAACGTACAATAGATTCAACACTGAAACTAACGATATAAGCACCATGAATAGTAACAACAGAATAGCGCCACACTGTATTCCATAGGGACATGGTTTGTCTCAGGAATATAAGAATAAATACCCTGTATAAAGGAGATGATATTATTATTATTATTATTATTATTATTATTATTAATGCAACCTATGGATTGGCTGGTTCAACAGTTGCAATGATCTACAAGTTCAATTTGTCTCACATGATATGTTAGGCGTCTATTCATTGCACAGAGTATGTAACTTTTTATGTAATCTCATAATAAGGAAGCATGGGGCGACAGAGACCACAAGTCGAATGTTAGGTGATTGGGCCTCACATTCAATCTATTGATCAGGTAACCTCTTGGCGAATTTGTCGTGGCCGATGTTGCTGTAGCAAAATTCACATGCATATTTCCCACACGCGTGAAGAGGAATTTTACCAGCACACCAAGAGCAATGTTTCAAGTCGTCGTGGTTTCAGCAAAGAAAAAATGCTTATAAATTTCTTGCTGAGTAGGCCACACCAGACACCAATTTCCAACACAGAAGAGCATTAATTTGGAACAGGTGCAGCTGTTGTAAAGTAACATTCAATTTGGTGTTTGTTTCTTCATTATGCAGAATTGTTAAGAAAATATACCCTACTTTAGGTATGACTTCCCAGACGGCCTCTGTTATGGCTACATCAACTTTCACGGCGTTTATTGTCAGTAGAGTATTATATATCTTGTGATAGACCTCGATCTTATTCATATGGAGATTAATACTGCTTCATCCGGCAGCCTGGATACCACCCTAGCCGAACCGCACCCTAACTCCAACACACAACAAACCAAGAACGAGACGGCCAATGTGGTAGTTCAACAACATAGTCGCAAACTCCTAAAGATGGGCATATTAATGCCCGAAACATGTTGAGTCTCTAAGAAGTAAAATAAAAGCAACAAGTGACATCTAGTTGAGTTTTTATTCGTCAGATATCACAATGATGCACGGTCCAATAGACATCAAACATAAGATTTTATTTCTGATTAAGGTTGCAAGCGATGTGGCATTTTGAGATACGTTAATTAAAATTAATAGGTTTAAAATGCATTTCTCGACATGTTTAAGAGCAGTGTAATCTTGTAATCATAGTCTGACTTCTAGCCTTGGCTTCTCAAGATATTTTACGTAAGACTAAAATCAAAGGTGTTGTCAGCAACAATTTCGGTTTTCCGCGAGCAACCTGTTTTTTCTTGGAAGTTTTCCTAAATACAGGTGCTCCCATTTTCCTTCTCTCCAACAGCATATCTGGAAACCTTTCCCTTCGTTCAATTATGACAGGAACTGAAAATATTTTCAATTGGACGGGCAGCAGTGCTTTACTGGATCCGTACATTCGACATTTGACGTCGATTAATAACAAGTTTACTGTTCATTTGGCCGAAAATTTAATTTAATTTAATTCCCTGTTGTGTGGAAGGCGCAGTCCATTTAAATTTACATATATTCCTCTCACACCATTGGTGACTTATTGCTGAATTACATCATGCTGAAAAAATAATCGATCTCCTCTTTGCTTAATCGTTTCAACATTTAGTGTGACGAAAATTGGTGAGTCAGCAACTTAACTGAGTTATCATTGCATTTACTTCCCATCATCACGGAGAGTAACATTTTCTTTTCGTCATCACGCCACGAACGGCTCAAAGATCCATCCTGATTCCAGTAGGAGCCATGAACTTTTCTAGCAGTTAAAACGGCAAGAGATTAAGCAGTCTACCCAGTCTTCATGTAGTGCCGAAGTCTAGAATACCCAAGCTTTAAATTACATGGCCCATGTTACCCTTCGTGGGTTTGTTGAGGCAGTGAAATAGCCTATACGGATTGAGATACGCTCATAGAGCAGTCTGTCTCTTTCTTAAGGAAAGAGTCAAGTAACTAAATCAACGTTATCTGTCTGTATATGCCTCCTCTTTCAATTTTGATTAAACTGCATCAGGTTCGAGAAATTTGGTAGGAACTTCGTAATATTAGAAACTACCCACCATCGATAACAACGACATAGTAAATGCAGGAATATGTGGGGCGCGAGCATCATTAGTTTCATGTCATAATGGTTCTTGGAATGGTATGTGAATGTTTGTACCTTAGGAAAGGAAGTACTGACAAACTGAAAGTTAACTTTTAACAGATTTGTAGATATAACCGAACTAATTTTAGTCTTCAAAAATTACGCACGGATTTTCTTAAATTTATTGAGATCTACACTGTACTCTGCATGGAGTAATAAATAAATGAGATGGAAGGGAAACACCGAAAGTAAGGAGAAAAAAACTTGTCTTACGTTTAGGTGAATCGGGTACATGGAACTAAAATTGATGTGAGTGACCAAGGGAGGTTAGTAGTCAGAAAAAAGAGAACTCCGTGATATATGGAGATACCCAGTGTACTTTAGGTTGATAAGTTCAAGTGAGGCACTGTGGGCAGGACATGTGATTCTGGAACATTTGGCATGCATTCGTACACACCTTTGGTGCGGAAACCTCTTGAAAGACAAAGATGTGGAACATGTATTTTACGACGGGAAAATTAAGGATGACGCGATGAATTCGACATACGTCAGTTACGTAAATCTGACAGCGAAATCTCTCTGAAGTCTGATCAGACGAAGGAATAATAGCGTTAAGATGGAGGTAAGAAGGTTGTGCGTGTCTGAGCCGAACGGACATGGCTGTGGTAGGCGTCAGGCTACTGGATTCAGTTTTAGCGGATATTAGCCTTTGTTTGCGTTACCATAAATGGAGTCTGGAATTTATGCGCATCTTTGTATGTAGTTAACATGTCCAGTTTTGTTTTTATTTACAATTCTTATTAATTTAGTCGTGAAACTTGTGATTTATTTATGGGGCAGTCGCTGAAGAGAAGGCGCGAATATCTTTTTAGTTGTGAAGAGGTTCCGCAGGATGATGCGCATTAAGTACACAGAGCGAAGTAAGTGGGGTTATGTAACCAATATTGAACAAATCGGAAAATAGGCCTTCTTTGAAACAGTCAGCAATTAACGGCGCACTTGTGCCACTGCTGACTCTGTTTGTGTGTGTCCTTGAGTATGAATAATGCTATGCGTGTAAATTACCTCGCTGTGAAGTAGGAGAAGTAGAAAAATTGCAATATGCAATTTTAAGTTGAACTAAGGACCAAGTAATACTGAAACGCACAATGAGGAGATCATATCCATCCATACAAGTGTTTAATGTGCAAAATTATTTAACCCTTATCCTACTAACGCGGAGAATATGGTGAGCTCCTAATAATGCCAGCAAATGGCAGATGGGATTTAACTCGGCGTTTAAAGGGTTAATGGTTTTCTAAGTAATGTGATGTTTAACATCCATATTCCAACCTATGAAATTGTGTGACTGAATTCAAGTTTAGTCGAATTAACAACCATGCAAATGGAACTCGAAGTGTTAACACAGCTAATAACAAAACTCGCCATAGAACACAGTCCTAGCCAAATAAGACCACCTTCTCTTTCCAGTGTGTACCATAATATGCTTCAGTCAATTTCTTTCTCTTCCAAGTGTCCGTTTTACCAGAGTTTTCTTCTTGTCTTCTCAGTCTAAACACATGTTTGTCAGAGCCTCCTATATTTTACTGTTCGAACAAGTTTAGTCGCCTTTCCTAAATCATAAGATCAAACTTGGATCATACAGTCATAAGGTTCGTCATCCCCATTGTTTTTATAATAAGCTATAATGGAGTAAATTTACTGTCTAACACAACTATGTGGTGGAGAGATATATATTATATTATTATTCCATAGAGAACAACTACATGTTTCGGCGCTTGATAATGGCCATCTTTCAGGTTGTACAATGAATCACTGGATGATGCCTACCATAGATTTATCTATAATAAGCTTAGACATAGCTTGGTAACAGCATGAACCCTCCAAGCATCCCACACGTCCCAACCGTTCTGACAGATACGAGATCTCGTGCCCACTTTACCCCCCCCCCCTTCCCCATATAAGTAGCCCATATATATACGAGTATGTTTGTATCATACAGGCCTACCAAGTCTGTCGCTTGATCCTACTTTACACTTCCTAGGTCCAGGTGCCTTCCCGACCAAATCGCTTCCATGACTGGCATGTTCGTCCCCCACAGCAGGGTATTACGCATGTAACGCAACTGACAACACATTTTTTCATTAAGATTGATCCGTTGAAAACAGTACCCAGTTCGAACACTTGTACGTAATATCTCACTGTACATAAAACTTAGAGTGTTGCCCTCCATAACTCTAACTCCTGCTGCAGTCCTGCTGACGGTGTTCCGACAGCCTGGTGCTAATATTTTCGCCGTGAAACTGCCGACATAACATTTTCAGTGTTCATATTCATGTGCTACTCTTTCAGAAAACAGCATAAAAATTAGGAGATATTAGATCCGCGGATCTGGACGACCACAGTTGCTTCAAAATAATTCTCTTCCCGAAAATTGCTCTCATCATTGGATATCCGTTGTCGTTCTGACCGTATGACAGAGCCACATTTCTGATTCAAGAAGTCTCTTTTGTGAAGTTCCAGAAAGGAAAATATCTATCATTTGGACTGATATGTTTCAACAACCATACACTGATATATATATATATATATATATATATATATATATATATATATATGTGTGTGTGTGTGTGTGTTTTATGTTAAGGTGCAGTGTCAGTACATTGCAACGCTCAGAATTTTGGTAATTATACGCAATGACATTGTTATAGGATATAGACGGCCATGCCATCTGTTACATTAATATAAATGTGCGTCAGTATGGAATAAATAGTTTTTAAGGAGTACAAGGTAAAATATGCAATTATGTAATGTTAAACAACAAAATCCACTTTTTAAATTAATGTTTTAATTCCATTCTTTTTTTTTCTACATGTTTCGAACATCTTATGTTCATCATCAGGAAGACTATATTGTACATGCAGCCTTATATGGTATATTTTTCACGCACTTATGCAAGCAGACTACTTCTTGCATAAATACTGTAGTCCTGTTGGTGAACATAAGATGTTCGAAACATGTAGAAGACAAAAAGAATTGAATTAAAACGTTAATTTAAAAAGTGCATTTTGTCGGTTAACATTACATAATTGTATCACAATGCACGGTACAAAAACAAAGTAAAATATGTAGTCAGGCGCTATTAGGCCTACCGCTGACTAACTCCGCGAACAGTAAGTTTGTTGGAAACTGCGCTCTTCTAGGCTATTACGCAGCGTGTAGCGGTCAGGATCTTGCCCCTTGAAGATGGGACGGATAGTTAGTCCCGACACGTAGGTAGGGAATTACCACTACTAAAAAAAACTAAACTCCGTGGCCTTAGTCCGCACGCGAACTATACCGACAGAGCGGCCGCCGCCGGTCGGCGAAGTTAGTGCCAACTTTTGCGGATAGAGGGGTGTCACGTGGTCAGCGC